>ERZ1066120.399-NODE-399-length-42622-cov-14.551554_pt1 | contig 42622 bp, 41 predicted proteins | sample MGYA00382767_ERZ1066120 | MGnify/ENA primary metagenome ERZ1066120 (study PRJEB33369, sample SAMEA5778350) | biofilm metagenome | biome: Industrial cooling water; feature: Water cooling tower basin; material: Biofilm | place: United Arab Emirates | collected...
TAAGGCAAGTGTACCTGATAAGCGTTTTGCCAAAGCAGGATCGAGCGTTTTCATAGGGTGTTTATCGTCTGTACGATTGAAAATTAATTCAGATTATTCTGGCATACCTGGGTAGAAAAATAGATCGAATTACACCTACCCAATGATAGAGATATCACCTTTAGAGGGAAAATATAGCGATCGCCGGAATTTCTGCCAAACCACAGGCGTATGAAGGGAGATACACCCCGAGCAGAAATTTGGTAACATTCTTAAAACGGAGAGGCAGGGATTTGAACCCTGGAGGAGGACTAACCCCCTAACAGATTAGCAATCTGCCGCTTTCGACCACTCAGCCACCTCTCCTGGTGACATGGCTTCACTAGTATAGCAGACTTTGAGCGGGGAAGCAAAACAAAAAATCAGCGGTCGATTATCAGCGAACAGGGTGTAGGGTGTGGTGTGGTGAATTGGTAGTTGGTGGTTGCTGGTTGTGTTTTCTTCCTTGTCTCCCTTATCTCCCTTGTCTTCTCATTCTTACCCTAGCCCCTAGCCCCTAGCCTCCAGCCCCTCATTTATGGCTTATCGCAATCCCGTTCCTACAGTTGACATTATTATTGAGTTAGTTGACAGACCGCACCGACCGATTATTTTGATCGAGCGTCACAATCCCCCTTATGGTTGGGCGATTCCTGGCGGTTTTATCGATTATGGGGAATTAGCAGAAGTAGCTGCACGACGAGAAGCTGAAGAAGAAATTGGCTTGCAGGTAGAGTTGATCGAACAGTTTCACGTTTATTCCGATCCCAACCGCGATCCGCGCCAGCATACGCTGAGTGTAGTATTTATTGCAACGGCAACAGGCGAACCCAAAGCTGGAGATGATGCTAAGGATGTTAGCATTTTTGAATCGTGGCGAATTCCTACTAATTTATGCTTCGATCACGATCGCATTCTCCGCGATTATTGGCGCTACCGTCATCACGGTATTCGTCCTTTACTAGGAAACTAGGGTTAGAAAACGCATTGCAACGCACCCTATCTGTGAGATAAACTGCCCAGAGTTCCCTAACCCCTAGTTATAATTCCTAGTTATGAATCGCAAAATTATCCGTACCGATGCTGCACCTGCCCCTGTGGGACCATATAATCAAGCGATCGCAGCTAGCGGACAAATGGTATTTGTGGCTGGGCAAATTCCCCTCGATCCTCAAAGTGGGGAAATTATCGGTACAGGAAATGTTACCGCTCAGACAAAGCAGGTGATGGCAAATTTAGAGGCAATTCTCACCGCAGCAGGGGCGAAATTTCAAGACGTGGTAAAGACATCTGTATTCTTAAAAGATATGAATGATTTTGCGGCAATGAATGAAGTTTATGCTCAATATTTTGATGAAGCCAGTGCCCCAGCTCGGGCTTGCGTGGAAGTATCAAGGTTGCCAAAAGATGTTTTAGTAGAGATTGAGTGTATTGCAGTTGTGAGTGGGTAGGCGCGATCGCACTACTTCAATTGAAATAATTACTCTTAGCGAAAATTAAGGAACTCCAATTAGCTTCTTTAAAATATCGTAAGTATCTTCAAGTACCCCTAGAGCTGCTTCTATTCCTACACTTGTTGTTTTTACTCCAGTAGCCATAGTATCTTTAGCAGTTTCAGCCGTGTCACCGCTCTTATCTACAAATTCGCTCAGCCTGTCCATCATTTTTTCTAGATCTTTAGCTGTATCCATTAGTTTGTCAAAGACTTCTTCTTGAATCTCTTTGTATTTAGAAATTGCATCTTCAGATGTTGCGGATGTGGATTCTTGCAAGTCTTCAGCTTTCTGACTTAGTTGCTCCATTACGTCCTCAATCTGAGTGGCAAATTCGCTCACTAGATCGGTAATTGCTGGAACAGATTCGTCATTAATATGAGATTCAAACTCTGAAGCACGTTCTTCAAGATCGGATTTGTGACTTTCTAACCGAGTGGATATATCACTTTGCAGAAAGTCTGCTTGTTCTGAAAACTCTTCTTCTAACTTCGTAGCAACTTCTTCAATTTTTTCTTTGAGGGATTTGAATGTTGCTTCTACCTCCTCTAAAGTGGATTCTAAATTGGATTTGCTAGAGTCTAAGTCTTCACCAAATGATGTAATTTCTGTCTTAGTTGCTTCAGTTTCTTCACTAGTTTCACTCTGCCAATTTTCTACATTTTTCTTGAGCTGAGTAATTTCTTGGCTCAATGATTCAGCTTCTTCGCTCAATTCTTCTTTGGCGCTATTAATCCGCTCTAATAACGACTGAGCGCGATCGCTTAATGTTTCCCAGTGGTTGTCTATTTGTTCGGAAACTTGAGCAATTTGTTCTCGCAAACCTGTTAATTCTGTTTGTGCTTGCTCGGCTTCACCTAATAAGTCGGTTAGCTTAGTGACTGTTTCCGTTGCAGTTGTCTCAAAATCAGCTATAATTTATCTCTGTTGTAGTTGTAATATGCGATCGCTCAAATTTTGCTTTAGCCAAAATCCACACCAAATTTATTAGCTAGTTGTTCTACAGCTTCAACCGCATTCTCAAGTGGCTTGATGAATTCGTCAAGCTGCTCGAATAATGGCTCTAATACTTCACGAGCAATAGAAGCATCTTCACTGGAATCTGTAATTTTCTTGCTCATTTCTTCTACAGAGTCCGTCACGTTCTTCACGGCTGCTGTAACTAGCTCTTTTAATTCTGCCTCAATTTTTTCTTGTGCTTCATTTAACAAATCATCCGTTTCGCCTTTGATAGTTTGGCTACTTAACTCAGTTAGCTTAGAAGTAAATTCTTTATGTAAGTCAACAAAAGTATCTGTCATATCTTGAATCTTTTCGGCAACTTCTCCTTGCGATTTTTCCATTTCTTCGGTAAGCTGTTCTATTTGTTCGCCTAAAGCAGTTTTCATCTCTTCTAGTTTCTCCTGGAAAGCTTCAACTTCTTTACTAGTTGCTTCTACGGCAGAATTTAACTTTTCTTGACCAGATTGGATTTTTTCTTGAGTTTCTGTCAATGTATTTTGTGTTTCTTCACTTGTGCTTTCAGTTGTAGAAATACTTTCATCTAAATGTTCTTTTAACTCTGACATCTTGCCTTGAGTAGCTTCAATCTCGTTACTCAGTTGCTCTTGAGCTTCTGCAATAAATTCAGTTAAAGATTCAACTCCACTTTCAAGTTCGGTAATTTCACTTTCGAGTTGAGATTGATGCTCTGTAGCTTCCTCTTTTAATTCATTCAGTGCAGTTTGAATTTGTTCGAGAAGTTCTGTAATCTGCTCTTGCTTTTCTTCAATATTACTAACCAGGCGATCGGCTTCTGCTTGTACTTCCGACGATAACTGCACCAAACTATCTAATCTATCTGGAAATACACTCGCCATTTGAGATAAAGATGACAGAGTTTGACCTAATTGTTCGTTCATGATTTAGATTTTGGATGTTGAGAAAATTAGCTTATATAGTGGCAATACCATTAGAAGTGGTAATACCATTAGAAGATGTTGTCAACGCAATCCAATACGGTTTTGATTGCTCCAGTTGCAATTTTGGCAGCAGCTAATCCTGGTAAAATGGGACTGAGCGAACCTGTTACAGACGCGCCTGTTGTCATCATCACAATATTTTCTCCAATTTCAGAAATCAAACCTTCTACAACTTCCTTAATTGCAGTCTCAAAAGATTCTTGTAATTCTTCTTTTAGAGTATCTTCTACATGTTCGCCAGTATTTTCAAGAATTTCGGTCAATCGTTCTTTAAGTTGGTCGGTAAATTCGGTAACTTGTTCGTTAAAATCACCAAAAGTCTCGCTAAAATTATTTTCCAATTCTTCAAAAATAGAAGTAATTTGGTTTAGTTGTTTTTCGGTTAACTCATCGCTATAATCGCTAAAAGCTTTTTCAATATTAGAAGTTTGAGTATCGCTTAGCTCTGTTTCTACTTGCTCAAACTTAGCTTCTAGTTCCGATTGGAATGTTTCAACTTTTTCCTGAAAGTCTTCAATCGCCTCAGATAAATTATCAAAATTTTCCTGAGTCTCTTCCTGTCCTTCGCTTAAAGATTCTTCCGTTTTAGAAATTGTTTCTCCTAAGCTCTTAAACGCTTCCTTCAATTCTTCCAGGCTTGATTCTAGTTCTGTTTCGCGATCGCTAACCGCAGATGCAAAATTACTCTGCGCTTCTTCTACAGATTGAGCAAATTCATTTAATTCTCCCTCGATTTCTGTCATTGCTTGCTGTAAAGCATTGAATTCAGCTTGCACTTCTTCTTCAGTACTGCTAATCTCTTCTAATGCTGTCTGCAAAGATTCTGCTAAAGTTTCGATACTCGTACTAACATTTTCGGCAGATTCATCTAAAGTTTCAGTCTCAGCTGCTAAATCCGAGCCAACTTCTTCCATTTGCCTGCAAGCATTTTCAAGAATACCCAGTAGCTCGTTTAGTTTCTCGCTAGCCTCATCAACGTCGCGACCAAAATCTAGAACTTGTGCCATAGTGTATTATCCTTATTAGAGGTTCAGATTTGAGTTTCAGATTAGTCAAGGCTGACAATTAGCCTAAAATATTATCAACCATGTCTAGTACTGGTCTAATCTTGTCCACAATATCGACGACTTCATCAACCTTGTCTAGAATCTCGCCAATTTTGCCTTCTAATGCTTCATTTACTTCATCTCCTGCATCTTGCAAATGCGATGTTGCTTCGGTAACTTTTTCGGCTGAACTAGTTAGTTCACCCATAACTTCTTCGACAAACTTTTGCGTAACTGCTGATAATATGTCTCGAGCAGTGGCATCTAAGCTACTCTCAACTGCATTGAGTTTCTCTTTTTGCTCGTTCGCTACTTCGGAGAAGTCACTAGTTAGCGATTCGAGTTGGTTCTGTAGCTCTTCTGTCAAACTTGCAAAGTCTTCTAAAGTAGCCGACTTGCGATCGCCAAAACTACTTTCTGCGTCCTCAACTTTGCTATGAAACTGCTCGATCTGCTCTTGTGCAGTTTCTAAATGCTTCTCTGCTGCTTGCTCGACTTCCTCTACTAGCTTCGATAGCTCCTCGAAACTCGATTTAGTTGACTCAGTTTCCTCCTCCACTTCCGAAAGCATTTCTTCTTTACGGCTGTTCAGTTCTGTTAGCTGTTCGCTAATCTGCTCGATTTTTTCTTCTGCTTGAGTTTGTAGTTCACCTACCTTTTGCTGTAAATCGCTGAAGCCTTGCTTCGTATTTTCTAGTTCGTTTTCCAGGTTTTGCTCCGCAGTTTCCAATTCGTTACTCAAAGCTTCAAAATTAGCAAATGCCTCTTCAGTAATGGAAGTGAGATTAGCTGCTAAATTGGCGGCGAACTGAAAGATTTGAGTCACTTGCTCGGCGGCTTGTTCTGCTGATTCTGTCAGTACTTGCGCTCTCTGTTCGCATTGCTCTAGTAATTCATCGACGGTATCTGCCATTGTTATTTAAGCCTTAAGAGGTAATTTTTAGCACAATAATATTACAGCGATCGCGATCGCTGTTAGTTAGTAGCAAATGTTGCTAACTGTCCCAGTTACGGCGCTTTCTAGCGATCCACTTCCGCTCGCTAAGATTCCGCAATTAGCCAGAAAAAACAGTCAGAAATATGCCGAATCTGACTAAAATGCAAATATCCATGCAAGAACTGTCGCATAAGTAAAAACTTCTATGCGATCGCCTATTGCCTTACATACTTATTTAGTTTTATTCAGTTATGTTGTATACAATTTTCTCAACATTTATAAATCTCTGTAGATATACTGAAGTTTAAGCTACAGGATATCATTAAAATACAAAAATCTTATATCCAGCACAGCCAACAACATAATTTAAGATTTTGCTCTCAGTCTATTTTCGACTTAATTAAAAATTATAAAAAATTAAGATAATCGCTCTTAAACCCCCGAACGGCGGGTTCACTGAGATCTCGCTAAAACAGAGATTTTCGGTGAATCCGCCCCTACAATCGCAATGACCGTTGACCATTGACAAAAAAAAAGGGGTTAACCCTTTCTAAATCTGGTTAACCCGCAAGCTTGGGAACGCGCAGAGAACTTATTTTTGCACGACCAACTTGACATTGGCGTTTTGCAGACCGCGCTGCTTGACTTCTGCCAAGGTCTTGTTTACTGCATACTTCTGGTTGATGGAGTTGATTAACTCGGTTTGGTTGTGCTTCTTAGCAACACCCCACAGGTCAGCGATCAGGTCGAAAGAACCATCGCTGTTGCGAGACCAACCCAGATCGTATTCGCCTTCTAGAACTGCTACGATGTCAGAGCGAACGCGCTGACCGTTGTAACCACGGACATCAGCTTCGGTCTTAACATTAATACCTAGGTCGCGCAGAGAAGTCTTGAGGATTTCTGCATCGGTGATTTTGGTACGCAGAGTGCTAAAGTGAGACATTTGGGATTCCTCCTAAAGGATAGTAACGATAAACGACAACGGTTTAGCTTAGTTAGTTTAGCCGCAGTTTTGGGATGGGATATGCGGCTTAGGTAATCTGCTAGCTGGGTGGCTAGCCTTTCCCCCTGCGATTGTAGGAGAAAGCTTTTTAAAACTCCATGCGCTGATACTCAGCCACGGAGGATGCTGCGGGTCTAGCACGCTGTCTTGCCCAATCTCTCAGAGCCGTCACTTGCTCGGTCATTGTCCGAGAGAGTGGTAGCGTGGCTTTAATGGCAGCAATAATATCTAGTTGGGTAAACTCTCGATCTTGAGCAAAAGCATCGTACATCGCAGCAATTAAGGCTTGCTCGATCTCCGCACCGGAGAAGCCATCGGCAATTTTTGCTAGTTGATCGAGGTCGAAGCGGGACAGATCCCGTTTGCGCTTAACTAGGTGAATGCTAAATATGTCTTTGCGTTCCTCGGCAGTGGGCAGATCGACAAAGAAGATTTCATCAAATCTTCCCTTGCGTAAAAACTCTCCAGGCAGTCTTTCCACGCGGTTAGCCGTCGCCATCACGAACACGGGAGAAGTTTTCTCTTGCATCCAAGTTAGGAAAGAACCGAAGATGCGGCTAGACGTGCCACCATCAGAATCAGCCGAACCTGCCGTACCTGCAAAGGCTTTGTCTAACTCGTCAATAAATAGAATTGTCGGTGAAATTGATTCGGCGGTTTTAAGGGCATTGCGTAGGTTAGCCTCAGAACGCCCTACCATCGAGCCATCATACACTCGCCCCATATCTAGTCTAAGTAAGGGCAGACCCCACAAGCGAGACGTTGTTTTGGCAATCAAAGACTTACCGCATCCAGGAACGCCCAAAATTAACATTCCTTTTGGCTGGGGCAAACCGTACTCTCTCGCTCTTTCAGTAAAAGCATTTGAACGTTGCTTGAGCCAGCGTTTTAATTCTTCTAAACCACCAACGGCATCGATTGTCTCATCTTCTTCGATGTATTCTAGAATACCGTTGCGGCGGATTAATTGCTTTTTCTCGGATAAGACGACTTCTACTTCATTCTCTGATAGTTGCCCCGCCGTTACCTGTGCTTTACGATAGACTTTTTCCGATTCATCCCGCGTCAAGCCCAAAGCTGCTTTTAATAATTTCTCTCTCGCATCTGTCGTCAGCCGCCGTCCGCGATTTTGCTCTAGCTGCCGTTCTAATACCTGGTTCAGTTCTGCCAAATCGGGAAGAGGGAAATCTAGTACAACTACTTCCTTCTCTAACTCGATAGGAACCTGCTGCATCGGTGACATCAACATAATAGTCTTCTGCGTGCCTTTGAAGCTGGCGATCGCATCTCTCAACCATCTTGTCGTTACTGGTGCATCGATAAAGGGGTGTAGATCTTTAAAGACAAATATACTCGGCTCTCGCTGTCGAATCACCCATTCGATCGCTGCCTCTGGAGATACGGTGTTATGCTGCGTAACGTGGCGTGGCTGACCGTGTTCTACTATTCCGTGCGTCACCGTCCAGATGAATATTCTACGTTGCGGTTTTAACTGGGCGATCGCGGCAATTGCTTGTTCAGCCCGCTCTTCCTCAGAGGTCACAAGGTATATCAGGGGATATTGAGCTTGTATGAGAATATTTAGCTCTTCTTTCATTGCCTTTGACCTTCTTTTGACCTAGAGATGGTAGGACAGCACTTTAACTGCTTCAGCTTCAATGAAATTAATGGCTTGCCAGGACTAATTGTCCCTCTTGCACTGTTGCTTCAGTAGCAACTCTTTCTGCCTGAGATTGCTCTACTACTCCTGGTTGATCCTTGAGGGATACCAGTTCGCCTTCCTTCAATGCTACCGTTGTCGCACATTCAGGACATGCATAAGCTCGATGAGTTTTTCCGTATGATTCTGCTTCGTCTACTAACTCTGGATGAGACAGATAAAAAGCGATCGCGCGGGCAGCGAGTTCTGACATTGGCTCTGAGTCAATTGCGGATCTGATTTTGAGCCGCCGATGCAATTCGGGCGTTAAATACAACGTAACTTTTTGCTTAGCTTGCATATTTTTTTCAATCGTCTTACCCGGGTATGTATATCACGTTATCGGCTTACTCGCATAGTGTCAAGACGGCGTAGCGTTTTGACGGCATAACTGTAATATTTTGTAATAAAAACTTGAGGAGAAGCGGTGAGAGGCAAGAGGCAAGAGGCTTTTGTTAATTAGGAACTTGTACAGAAAATATACTCCTTATTCAGGACGTAAAAGGGGGACACAAACCTGGTAGATTTAGCGAATATCAGCGAGTAACACGCATAGACGATGAAAGTATTGGTTATTGGTGGCGATGGCTATTGCGGTTGGGCAACCGCGCTCTACTTATCCAATCGCGGTTACGAGGTTGGGATTCTAGATAGCATGGTACGGAGGCACTGGGATCTCGAACTTGGAGTAGATACCCTAACACCGATCGCAACGATTCAGCATCGGATTCAAAGGTGGCAAGACCTCACAGGCAAAAAGATAGATTTGTTTGTTGGCGATATCACCAGCTACGATTTTTTGAGCAAAACGCTACACCAATTTGAGCCAGAAGCGATCGTGCATTTTGGCGAACAGCGTTCCGCGCCTTTCTCGATGATCGATCGCGAACATGCCGTATTGACGCAGGTAAATAACGTAGTCGGGACGCTAAACATACTCTATGCCATGCGCGATAGTTTCCCCGACTGTCACTTGGTCAAACTAGGGACAATGGGCGAATACGGTACGCCTAATATCGATATTGAAGAAGGCTACATTACGATCGAACACAACGGGCGCAAGGATACTTTGCCCTATCCGAAGCAGCCTGGTAGTATGTATCACTTGAGCAAAGTTCACGACAGTCACAACATTCACTTTGCTTGTAAAATTTGGGGCTTACGCGCCACAGATTTGAACCAAGGCGTAGTCTATGGGGTGTTGACAGAAGAAACTGGCATGGATGAAATGCTAATCAACCGCCTCGACTACGACGGCGTATTTGGTACGGCACTGAACCGTTTCTGCATTCAAGCAGCGATCGGACATCCGCTGACAGTATACGGTAAGGGCGGACAAACCCGTGGCTTTTTGGATATTCGGGATACGGTGCGGTGTGTGGAATTAGCGATCGCAAATCCTGCTAATGCTGGCGAATTCCGCGTCTTCAACCAATTTACCGAACTATTTAGCGTCGGTGATTTGGCAGCAATGGTACAAAAAGCTGGCAAGGCACTGGGGTTAAAAGTAGAAGTCAACAATCTCGATAATCCGAGAATTGAGCGAGAAGAACACTACTTCAACGCCAAAAACACAAACTTGCTGAGTCTGGGCTTGCAACCGCACTTTCTCTCGGAAGCACTACTAGATTCTCTGCTGAATTTTGCTGTTAAGTATCAAGATCGTGTCGATAAAAAGCACATTCTGCCCAAGGTTACTTGGAGAAGATAGTAATTGGTAATTGGTAATTGGTCATTGGTCATTTGTAGCTGGTCACTGATAACTGATAACTGTTCCTAGCCCCCAGCCCCTAGTTCCCCTAGCCCCTAATTATGCGAGTTGCCCTATTTACAGAAACCTTTCTACCCAAGGTTGATGGTATCGTCACGCGGTTGCGCCATACGGTCGAACACTTACAACGGAATGGCAACCAAGTATTAGTTGTTGCACCTGAAGGGGGAATTACCGAATATAAAGGGGCAAAAGTCTACGGCGTTTCCGGTTTCCCCTTGCCATTGTATCCAGAGTTAAAAATGGCATTACCCCGTCCCGCGATCGGACACGAACTGGAGAGATTTAAACCCGATATCGTGCATGTGGTCAACCCCGCAGTATTAGGATTGTCGGGGTTATTTTATGCCAAAGTGCAGAAAATTCCCCTGGTTGCCTCGTACCATACTCATTTACCGCAGTATTTACAACATTATGGGCTGGGGATGTTGGAAGGCTTGCTGTGGGAGTTACTCAAAACCGCTCACAATCAAGCAGAATTAAATTTGTGTACCTCGACAGCAATGGTAGAGGAACTATCCAGCCACGGGATCGAACGGGTAGACTTGTGGCAGCGTGGAGTAGATACGGAGTTGTTTCATCCCGATTTAACTTGTCCGCAAATGCGATCGCGTTTATCTCAAGGTCATCCCGATAGTCCCTTGTTACTGTACGTAGGTCGTCTGTCGGCAGAAAAAGAAATCGAACGGATTAAACCCGTACTAGAGGCAATTCCAGAGGCGCGGTTGGCTTTGGTGGGAGATGGTCCTCACCGTTTAGCTTTAGAAAAACATTTTGCCGAAACGAATACTCACTTTGTCGGCTATCTCACGGGTAGAGATCTTGGTGCGGCGTTTGCTTCTGCTGATGCGTTTTTGTTTCCTTCGCGGACTGAAACCCTAGGACTGGTGTTACTCGAAGCAATGGCGGCTGGCTGTCCGGTTGTAGCTGCAAATTCAGGTGGAATTGTCGATATTGTGACTTCTGGGGTAAATGGCTATTTATTTGACCCTAAAGACGAACAAGGAGCGATCGCGGCTACTTTACGTTTATTAGAGCAGAAACAGGAACGGGAAACCATCCGCCAAAATGCGCGTTTGGAGGCAGAACGCTGGGGATGGGCGGCGGCTACTCGTCAGTTGCAGGAATATTATCAGCAGGTGGGGGCGAAGCGTTTGGCAGAGAATGTGTTGGTAGGGTAGTAAAAAATGTAGAGACGTTACATGTGATGTCTCTACATCCGAATATGCCGTTCGATGAACCCACGCTTCTACACAGATCCGATTCGATTGACACAGGAGTTTAGGTTTGTTCGTTGTCGTTTTGAAATGGGTTTTCGCCAATCCCTAACTCTTTTTTGGAGCGTTTGAGTTGCTTCCACAGGTCACGAATTTTTTTGTATGCTTCTTCGGAAGAAATTTTGCCAGCGGTTTCTAAATTACAAACATAACTAACGTGCTGGGCAAATTCTTGCAGATTGGCATTAAAAACTAAGCTTTCTGGTTGCACTTTGCCGTAGTAGCGACTGCGGGGATATAGAAAGTCAGAAGAATCTACCATAATAACTCTCCTAATAATTTACATAACTCGCTCTGTTTATCACGAACACCAACCGTTAGATATGGGAATATTACGGAAATATACTTTTCAGCGCGATCGCGTTTCGGGATTTTCAACTACCAGGAATTGGTTACCAGGCGATCGCCCAATCGTGTGTGAAGAAGAGTAGCGATTGAGTTCGTCCCGATCGCTTAAGTTTATATTATTTCACATTCAACCTTGCCCTGCGATCTACCATAGGTGAGGCATTGGATCGCGATTGGCGATACTAGCAGGAGTTACGCACTTGAATCGGATCTCGATCCCCCCTAAGCCCCCTTCTTAAGGGGGGAATGAATGCCTCCTGTTTATTTTCTTGCCTTAAAGGGAGGGAATGAATACTCCCTTATATTTTCTTCTCTTAAGAAGGGGGGAATAAATGCCCCCTTTTTAAGGGGGTTGGGGGATCGAGGACATCACTCCTAACCTAGATGATTTACTATTTATTCCTCTTCTAAATCTAAATCTGGGAACGATTGCGGCGGGATTGCAGCAATAATAGCATCGAGTACTTTGGCGACAGGAATAATTTCCAGATCTACATCAGGATAAGGTTGCCCTTTGGGTACGATCGCTCGCTTAAATCCTAGTTTAGCAGCCTCTTTAAGGCGCAGTTCCATTTGAGAAACGGGACGTACTTGTCCGCCTAACCCGACTTCGCCAATTAGGACAGTGCGCTGATCGACAATGCGATCGCGGAAGGAAGCGACTACGGCGATCGCGACTCCTAAATCTACAGCAGGTTCTGCTACACTCAAACCACCAGCAGAGGCAACATAGGCATCTAATTTAGATAAAGGAATCCCAACTCGTTTTTCTAAGACTGCCAAAATTTGCAGCAAGCGGCTGTAGTCTATACCTGTAGTGGAACGACGCGGGGAAGCGTAGCTGGTGGGACTAACTAAAGCTTGTAACTCTACCACAATCGGGCGCGTCCCTTCGCAAGCAACCACAATCGCCGTCCCTGGTGAAGGATCGTCGCGGCTACCGAGAAACAATTCTGAGGGGTTGGCGACTTCTCGCAATCCTCGGTCGATCATTTCAAAAATACCGATTTCGTGAGTTGCGCCGAAGCGATTTTTTACCGTGCGTAGCAACCGATGAGAGGCAAAGCGATCGCCTTCAAAATAGAGTACCGTATCTACCAAATGTTCTAATACTTTCGGACCCGCGATCGCGCCTTCTTTGGTGACGTGTCCCACGATCAACATCGTGACATCTTCCCGTTTTGCCACTTGCATTAGGGCTGAAGTACATTCTCGCACCTGCGCTACCGAACCAGGGGCGGAAGTCAAGGCAGGAAAATAGACGGTTTGAATACTATCGATTACGGCTACATTTGGTTTGAGTGAATCGACCTCCCTCAGTATTTCTTCTAAATCGGTTTCTGGCAAAATGTATAAATCAGCTCCTACGCTGCCATTTTTAGCTGTATGACCGTTGGTTGCGTGTGGCTGGGGTAGATCGTCTGTTTCCTCTTCTGAAGAGTCATGCAATTTTCTGACACCCAAACGGGAAGCGCGTAACTTTACTTGCTGTCCCGATTCTTCACCGCAAACGTAGAGAATTCGATAGTTTTGGGCGAGTTGGTTGGAAACCTGTAATAACAAAGTTGATTTGCCAATCCCAGGATCGCCACCGATCAGAACCATAGAACCTGGTACAATACCACCACCGAGTACGCGGTCGAGTTCTTCATAGCCAGAACACCAGCGACTCAATTGGCGATCGCTAATTTGGTCGAAAGTTAGAGAGGCACGCGGTTTTGCTGCTTTAGTAATCGACTTGCCATTGCTTTGCGGCGATTGTTGCCAGCTAACCCCACGAGTTGGTAGCGTGCCGAGAGTTGTACTAGTAATTTGTTCTTCTAAGGAATTGTAAGTACCGCAGCCAGGACACTTACCGAACCACTGGGGTGACTCTGCGCCACATTCATTACAAACGAAATATGTACGGGGTTTAGGCATTCGTTTATTGTTTTTGTTGCGTTACATTAAATTTTGTTTGCAAAACCACAAATATTAAAAAAGCTTGAAAGTAAGTGAGTGTGAGATTTTCGGCTAATTTACCTGGATTGAATGAGATAATATCTTCATGTAATAGTACTAAAAATTAAAATTCAAAAATGTTGGTTTAAGGAGAGTTGGGAAATTTGGACAGTCATAAAGAGAAAATCCTAGTCGTGGATGACGAAGCCAGCATTCGGCGGATCTTAGAAACGCGGCTGTCGATGATTGGTTACGATGTCGTGACAGCAGCAGACGGCGAGGAAGCTTTGGATACATTTCGCAAAGCTGACCCAGATTTGGTGGTTCTGGACGTAATGATGCCGAAGCTAGATGGTTACGGCGTGTGTCAAGAGTTACGCAAAGAATCAGATGTACCAATTATTATGCTAACAGCCTTGGGGGATGTCGCCGATCGGATCACCGGACTGGAATTAGGTGCGGATGATTACGTAGTCAAGCCCTTTTCCCCAAAAGAACTGGAAGCACGCATTCGCTCGGTATTGCGACGGGTGGATAAAACTGGTGCTTCGGGAATTCCTAGTTCTGGGGTAATTCAGGTAGGAAGTATCAAAATTGACACCAACAAGCGGCAGGTTTACAAAGGCGACGAGCGGATTCGCTTAACCGGAATGGAATTTAGCTTATTAGAGCTGTTAGTAAGCCGTTCGGGGGAAGCCTTTTCGCGATCGGAGATCTTGCAGGAAGTTTGGGGCTACACTCCCGAACGACACGTAGACACTCGCGTAGTAGACGTGCATATTTCGCGACTGCGAGCAAAGTTAGAAGACGATCCCAGCAATCCAGAACTGATCCTCACCGCCAGAGGTACGGGTTATCTGTTTCAACGGATTATCGAACCAGGAGAGGAGTGAATGTTGGTGAATAGTGGCTAATTTGGGGGACAAGGGGACAATTCAATTCACAATTCACAATTCACAATTCACAATTAATTGACGCACCACATTCAACACCCTTGCTTCACTACTCACTACTCACTGCTCACTATTCACTTCAACATGGCTAAACCAGATCCGAATCGAGTTGTGCGGCTAATACCCCTAGTAGTAGGGGGGTTAGCTGCGGTGTTGCTGTTAGTCAATCGGTTACTAACACCGGAGCTAACAGTGACTCAGGCACGCTCTGACGTTTTGGGAGCGATTGTGAGTGCGGTATTAATTTTGGCTGGTTTGCTTTGGCAGCAAGTCGCACCACGCCTACCGGATGCAGTAGAACTAGCTGGCGAGCAAAAATTCGAGCTATCTCCAGACTTACCGGAAACAGTCAAGACAGAACTAGCTTGGGCATCTTATCTGTTGCTCACAAACACCGTAACGCGATCGCTAATTGTGTTTTATCAGGGAAAAGTTTTACTGCGACGCGGGATTCTACCAGAAAAAGCCGAAGTAACTCCAGGGGCGATCGTTCAACGGGTGCTAGAAAAACACAAACCAGTTTATCTCGTAGCTTTGAATGTTTATCCAGGACGATTTGAATTTGACTATTTGCCGGAAAATACCCAAGGAGTTATTTGTCAACCTATCGGTCAGCACGGTGTCATGATTTTAGGTGCAAATGCTCCCCGCAGCTATACCAAGCAAGATGAAACCTGGATCGCTGGTATTGCTGACAAGTTAGACGTTACCTTAAATGAGGGAGTAGGGAGTAGGGAGTAGGGAGTAGGGAGTAGGGAGTAGGGAGTAGGGAGTAGGGAAAAGTCAAAAGTTAAAATTAAGCCACGCAACTACCAATTACCAATTACCAATTACCAATTACCAATTATGCTAACTTTCTATTGGCTATTAGTTGCCGTAATGATTGTCGGGGTTATTGGATCGGTGGTTCCAGGGATTCCTGGGACGAGCTTGATTTTGGTGGCGATTGCAATTTGGGGGGCGATCCAAGGTTCTTTTGGTATCGTTGCTGCACCTTTGATCGTGACGCTAGTGGTGTTAGCTTTGAGCATAGGAATCGATCTGTTAGCTACTTACTGGGGAGCCAAACGTGCTGGTGCTAGTAAATGGGGGCAAATCGGTGCAATTGTTGGTTTGCTACTAGGTATTTTTGGTTTGTTACCTGCTTTACCTTTTGGAGGTCCGTTGTTAGGAATTTTGCTCGGACCTTTATTAGGAGCAATTATTGGCGAGTATATCTATCGGCGCAATCTCAAACAAGCATTAAAAGCTGGAGTCGGAATTGTTGTCGGTTCCTTGATCGGAAATTTAATTCAAGGGTTATTAGCAATTGTGGCGGTAGGCTTTTTTCTCTATGCCACGCTACCACAGGTTATCAGTTAACAGTTATCAGTTGTCAGTTATCAGTTATCAGTAAGAGCGTGAAGAAAGGAAACAGCGACCAATTACCCATTACCCATTACCAATTACCCATTACTACTCACTACTCACTACTCACTCTTTAAATAAAGAATGTCAGCTATAATCGTGCAACCGGAGTTGGGGGCGGTGATAATGTTTAATTTACCTCCTAATGCTTGGACGCGATCGCGCATACTTTGTAGCCCAAAACCTGTTGTGTTTTGACTTAATTGAAATCCCTTGCCATTATCGGCAATTATTAGTTTTAAACAGTTTTCCGTAACTTGTAGTTGAATTTTAACTTCAGTAGCTAAGGCATATCTACTAATATTTGTCAATGCTTCTTGGACAATGCGATAAATAGCTGTAGATACTTCTGTAGGGACAGGATCGGCAAGTTGAATTTGATATGTGGGTGTAATTCCATTAGAGCGTCCAAACTCTTCTGCTAATGAGGCGATCGCTCGCTCTAAAGAACGCCCCAGCAGCGGATCGCGCAGTGCCGAGACTGACTGGCGTACGTCTTGTAACGCTTGAGAACCTAATTTTTTTGCTTGTGCTAGGAATGTGTAAGCTCTGGTAGAATCGCTGAGCCAAAGTTTGAGTGCTGTTTCTATTTGTAGGTTGAGTGCTGTTAAAGAGTGTCCGAGGGAATCGTGAATTTCTCGCGCAATACGACTGCGTTCTTGTAAAGTCGCTTGATCTTCAATTCTCAAAGCATATTTTCGTAGCTGCTCGTTCGCGATCGCCAGTTTTTCTCTACTTTGGCGTTCGGCTAATACGGCATTCATTAATAACAACACGAAAACTAAAATTAGTCCAAATAATAACACTAAATTTAACGGAAAAAAACGCAATCGCTCCTGAGTCATTCGGGGGGCAGGAATGCGATTAAACCGCTGCTGGAGCGTCAACAAAAAGAAAGTAAAAGATAAACCCGTAACAATCAATCTTCCTGGTAGCGCAAAAATTAAACAACTACGAGTCACCAGAAGTAAGTAAAGGAAAGGAAACAAACGGATTGACCGACTACCAGTTAGTGAAGTCAATAAAATTAGTAATATTTCAATGGCAGTATAAATAATTCTGTAGATTGGCTTTCCCGTGGGTAATCTCAAACCCATCAAGCCAAAACCAGTAATGCTTAACAGCGTTAGTAAAGGAAACCGTGGAAACCGAAAGCTGGGATTAGGTAAGAATTCAGTCCAAATTGCGATCGCCAATAATGCCCACTCCAAGTAGAGTAGAAATGGAAACGGATGATTGTGCGGTTGAATGGGGCGACTCACGAGATTTGGGGAGTGGGGAGTGGTTAACTAGAGTGAGTAGTGAGTAGTGAGTAGTAATGGGTAATTGGTAATGGGTAATGGGTAATTGGTCGCTGTTTCCTTTCTTCACGCTCTTACTGATAACTGACAACTGATAACTGATAACCGTGACTAAAGTCATGGTGCGATCGTGACCTTTTCTACATGAGGCTGGACGAACTAGTTTCTAAAATGGTGGCACAGAATTGATGTAATAGGTCTACTGCTGGTGAAGCTACCTGAATTAGCTACAGTGACAATTGATTTGTCCCATCCAAAAAATCTCAAATGACTTGTGAAATTCAAGAAAGCAGGAATTACTAAGTGGTTGCTGGGGCTATTCTTTCTTAGCTTTGTAGCAGTAGGTAGCTATATTGCTTATCGGCAAATTGTTGTTATCCCCCGCCAAGCCGCCAAGCGCCAAACGTTAACTGTTCCAGTAGAACGATTAAATTTATCCGTGACTGTTGCTGCTAACGGCACAATTAAACCAGAGCGATCGATTAATGTCAGTCCTAAAACCTCTGGACGGCTGAAAAGCTTGTTGGTAAAAGAAGGAGATTGGGTGAAGCAGGGGCAAATTATCGCCTACATGGATGATTCTAATCTGCGGGGACAATTAATTGAAGCAAAAGGAAGATTGGCAGAAGCTCAAGCAAATTTACAAAAATTACTGGCAGGGAATCGAGTTGAAGATATTGCTCAAGCTCAAGCAGAGTTGCAAAACACTCAAGCAACTTTGGAGGAAGCAACATCTAACCTGCGCCAAAACGAGCAGTTATTTGCTTCTGGAGCGATCTCCAGTCGAGATCTGATTGCCTCTCGCGCTGCTTATAATAGCGCCAAAGCTGCTGTCAATAGAGCGCAGCAAGTCTTAACTTTACAGCGAAACGGCTCGCGTCCTGAAGAAATTGCCCAAGCCCGCGCTCAAGTTACACAGGCACAAGGGGCATTGCAGAACATTCAAACTCAATTGAATGATACGGCGATCGCAGCTCCTTTTAGTGGCGTAGTAGCGCAAAAATATGCCGATCCTGGTGCTTTTGTCACTCCCACCACCGCAGGTAGTTCCGTTTCTGGTGCAACTTCTAATTCGATCTTGGCACTAGCAGCAAATAATCAAGTTGTCGCTAATGTTGCTGAAAGTAATATTGCTCAAATTCGCATTGGACAAGAAATTAGTTTTCGGGCTGATGCTTATCCAAGTAAAACTTTTACAGGTCGAGTGAATCAAATTGCCGTTCAATCTACCGTAGAGCAGAACGTGACGAGTTTTCAAGTTAAAAGCGCAATTCTCACCGATCCTCAGCTATTGCGATCGGGCATGAACGTTGACGTTAATTTTAAAGCAGGCGAACTGAAAAATGCGATCGTCGTTCCCACAGTTGCGATCGCCCGTCAACCCAACGGTACGGGTGTATTTGTCGCTGGTGAAAATAATAATCCCGTTTTTACTCCCATCCAAACTGGAGCGACTGTAAATGACAAAACTCAAATATTATCAGGACTGACAGGAACCGAACAAGTCTTCATTACCTTCCCACCAGGGACTCGTCCCCAAACCAGAACGCCTGGGATGTTGCCAGGTATGGGAGGTTCGCGGCGACGATCGATTGGTAATTGGTAATTGGTAATTGGTAATTGGTAATTGGTAATTGGTAATTGGTAATTGGGAACGCGGTAGTTGGTAGTTGCCCACCTGCACGCAAAACTCCCTCTGCCCCTCTGCCCCTCTACTCCTCTGCTCTCATCTTTCCGACTTACGACTTCTCCTCATGCTCAAAAAACAACCTACTCCCAAGCAAACCAACGCCGTGTCAACTGCCGAAGTTATTGGGATGGCGGCAGAATCTTTATGGAACCACAAGCTACGCACGGGGTTGACGATGCTGGGCGTAATCATTGGTATTTCCTCGGTGATTTCTATTACTTCAGTTGGACAAGGAGTACAAAAATCTACCGAGCAACAAATTCAAGCTTTGGGTACGAACGTGATGCTCGTTCTTGCTGGTGCGTCTACAACTGGTGGCGGAATTAGTCAAGGAGTGGGTTCGGCTTCGACTTTGACTTGGGAAGATGCTCGAGCAGTGGCTCGACAGGCTCCGGCGGCGATTGGAGTAACTGCTTTTTTGCAACGTCAGTTTCAAGTTGTCTATAGCGGACAAAATATTTCTACGAGCGTTCTCGGCACGGATTTGTATTACTCTGAGGTGAAAAATATCCGCCCTCAAGTTGGGCAATTTTTTACTCAAGCCGATTTAGATGCAGCTCAACCAGTTGTAGTTTTGGGTTCTAAGGTACGAGATCAGTTGTTTGGTGCAGAAGTCAATCCGGTAGGAGCCGATATTCGGATTCAGCGACAAAGTTACAAGGTGCTGGGAGTAATGGAGCCAAAAGGCGCAGTAGGGGGACAAGATCAAGACGATCGCGTCTACGTACCGCTGACGAATATGTCGGCGCGGTTGGTAGGAAATAATGCTTTAACTGGGGTTTCGATCAATGGGTTTTGGTTAGCAGCCAGTGACGAGACGCAGTTAGATGCAGCGCAATTTCAAGTGACAAATCTCTTACGCCTGCGCCACAATATTTATCCACCCCAAGCAGATGATTTTCGGATTATTAACCAGGTGGATATTATTAATACCTTCAGCAGTGTAGTGAGATTGTTTACTGTCATGGTAGGTGCGATCGCGGGTATTTCTTTAATAGTCGGCGGGATCGGGATTGCTAATATCATGTTGGTTTCAGTAGTCGAACGGACAAAAGAAATTGGAATTCGTAAAGCTGTAGGCGCAACTAATGCTGCAATTCTGATTCAGTTTTTAGCCGAGGCGGTTGTAGTTTCTGTTGTGGGGGGAGGTCTGGGAATTGGTTTAGGAGTGGCGATCGCGGCTACTGCTGCTAATATTTTCAACTTTCCCCTCATTGTTTCATTCTGGTCGATCGCCAGTGGTTTTGGACTCTCTTTTGTCGTCGGATTACTCGCTGGTGTCATTCCCGCTCGTAATGCTGCTAAATTAGACCCCATCGCCGCTTTAAGAAGTGAATGAGCTGTAGCAGTTATTAGAAGAAAGTGAGTAGTGAGTAGTGAGTAATGGAGAATTACTAGTGACCAGTTATCAGTTATCAGTTACCAGTTACCAGTTACCAGTTACCAGTTACCAGTTACTAGTTACCAGTTACCAGTAAATTCTCACCTGCACACCTGTACACCTGTACACCTGCACTTCCCACGCGCTACTGACCACTCTCTTTCTCACTACTCACTACTCACTACTCACTACTCACTACTCACTTCTTTATTGCTAATTAAAGTAGAGATGTTAAGATCCAGCGTTAGGGTTCTGGGGTAAATGCTATGCCAGGAATTGGCAATCAAATCAAGTTTGGTACGGACGGTTGGCGCGGTATCATCGCGGATGAGTTCACGTTTGAACGCCTAGCCTTAGTTGCACCGATCGCCGCTCATGTCCTAGCACGGACATATGGTAAGACTACAGGTAGTAATACGATAATTGTGGGTTACGATCGCCGCTTCATGTCAGAAGATTTTGCCCGCAAAACGGCTGAAGTTGTCTCAGCAGTAGGGTTTGACGTATTGCTATCAGACACTTACGCTCCCACTCCAGCTTTTAGTTTAGCGGTAAAACAACGCAATGCTTTGGGTGCTTTAGTCATTACTGCCAGCCACAACCCAGGTAGCTATTCAGGATTAAAAGTTAAAGGCGCTTTTGGTGGTTCTGTACCGCCAGAGGTGACAAAAGAAATTGAAGCTTTATTAGATCGTCCACCCGCTTCTAGTGCTAAACCTGGGAAAATCGATACATTCAATCCTTGGTCTAGTTACTGCGAAACTCTACGGGCAAAAGTTGATATCGAGCAAATTCGCTCGTATATTACTCAAGGTAAGCTGACGGTCTTTGCTGATGTGATGCACGGTGCAGCCGCAGGGGGATTAGCGCAGTTATTAGAAGTACCAGTATGCGAACTCAATAGCGATCGCGATCCGCTATTTGGTGGCGGTGCGCCGGAACCATTACCGAAATACCTTTCCCGCCTATTCGAGACAATTCGCGATCGCAATGCTGAAAAAGGCGATTTAGCTGTAGGCTTGGTATTTGATGGCGATAGCGATCGGATTGCGGCTGTAGACGGACAGGGCAATTTTCTTAGTTCCCAGGTCTTGATCCCCATCCTGATCGAACACTTAGCCGTGAATCGCGGGATGAAAGGCGAACTTGTGAAAACCGTCAGTGGTTCTGATTTAATGCCTCGTGTTGCAGCTTTACACCAGATCCCAGTTTCCGAAACTCCAGTGGGATATAAATATATCGCCGATCGCATGTTAGAAACCCAAGTTTTACTTGGTGGGGAAGAGTCAGGCGGAATCGGTTACGGGACGCATATTCCCGAACGAGATGCTTTACTTTCTGCTTTATATGTGCTAGAAGCAGTCACGAAATCTGAACTCGATTTAAGCGCACTCTACCAACAGTTGCAGGCAAAAACTAACTTTACCTCTGCCTACGATCGCATAGACTTACCTTTAGCCAGCATGGAAGTGCGATCGCGCCTTTTGGAGCAGTTGCAAGCTCAGCCGCTACAAAAAATCGCTGGGAAAGCCGTAGTCAATAGCCAGACCATTGACGGTTATAAATTCCGCTTAGATGATGATAGCTGGCTGATGATTCGCTTTAGCGGCACTGAACCTGTTTTAAGACTATACTGCGAAGCCTCTACTTTGGAAGAAGTACATCAAACTCTGAATTGGGCAAAAGATTGGGCGGAATCGTAAGTAGCGAAGTGTGGAATGAAGCTTGACGAAATTAAGCAAAGACAACTGCCAGCTATCCTTAACCTAGAGCGTATTCAGTTAATCTCACTCGTTTTTGTTGCGATTGGCATCCTGGTACGCCTGGTTCAATACATCAATAATCGTTCCTTATGGGGCGATGAAGCTGCACTTGCCAGGAATATTGTAAATCGCTCTTATTTGGAGCTATTCCAGCCTTTGGATTTCGATCAAGCCGCGCCACCTGGCTTTTTATTGATTGAAAAACTAGCAGTTTCCCTATTTGGCGATCGAGAATATTCACTCAGGCTGTTTCCCCTACTAGCGAGTTTCGTTGCTTTACTGGCATTCTATAAACTGACCTATCGCTATGCTTCAGGAATTGCAGCTCCAATTGCCATTGCACTTTTTGCTTGCCTAAAATTTACTGTTTATTACTCTACAGAAGTCAAGCAATATTCTAGTGATGTAATGGTGGCGCTGCTGCTTTATTTGTTGCTGTTACCGATGCGCCATCGGCATTTGAAACCGATACAAATACTACAGATCGCTCTTCTAGGTGCAGTTGCAATTTGGCTCTCGCACCCAGCAATTTTAGTTTTAGCTAGTATCGAAGCAGTTGCTTTTGTCACGACTCCAATTCGACAATGGAGAGTTAAGCTGCTGAATCGACTGCCAATTTACGGATTTTGGGTGTTGAATTTCAGTTTTATCTATTTTCTTAGCATTAGTAAAGTCGCAGACAACACTGCATTGATGAGCTATTGGGAACCAACATATCCTGATTCTCCATTCGATCTTTGGTGGCTGCTAGATGCCCTCGGACGTTTCTTCTATCGACCTTTAGGCTATGAGGGATTGCCCGAAGGAATCGCAATGCTGGCATTTGTCATCGGCTGCGTTGCCTACTACCGTAAAAGTCGCGCTACCCTGCTGATTCTGCTTTCTCCTACGATTGTGACTTTGCTAGCTAGCTATTTGCAAAAATACCCATTTCGAGAACGGCTAATTTTGTTTCTCGTACCGTTTTTTATCTTGATTACTGCCGAAGGAATTGGATATTTACTGACTCACTCTAGACTACAACAGTTTTACTCTCTACCTATAATCGGAATTCTGGTTGCAGCAATATTGCTGATTCCGCCAGTTACTCGTGCAGCTCAATTAATCGTTTATCCAGAAAGAAAAGCAGAACTGCGCCCTGTAATTGAGTATGTGAAAGCGCATCAAAAACTAGAAGAACGCCTTTATATTCACCGCTCCGGCGATCGCGCGTTTCCTTACTATGCTGAGAAATATGGCTATCAGCAAAACGATTATGTGATGGGCGTGGACTTAGCAGATATTCGTCAGTTTCAAGGCTTGCAGCACATTTGGCTATTAGCCTCCGATACAAAAGAGGACGAGGAAATTCTGGCTGCACTCAATAGTGTAGGGACGCAAATAGATATTTTTCAGCAGCCTGGAGCAGTGGCATACTTATATGCGGTGAAATAAAATCTCAAACGGTTTCACTCGCCACTCTTCGCCCTTCACTCTCTAGTCTAAAATTCCTTCAGAAGGAATTTTAGATTTAGTTATTTGCCACTTCTCCATGAAAGCGATCGCGGGTTATCTGCATAGTTTGTTCGCTCGGGAATTTATCTCTACGGGTTTGAAGACAGCTCTATTTGTGGGCACGATTTTGTTTACGATTAATCATGGTGGAGCATTAGTGCGTGGAGAAATGAACCGAGAACGCTGGATATCGGGACTACTGACTTACCTCATGCCCTACTGTGTTAACGTCCACGGTCAATACACAGCTCGCCGTAGGCTATAGACGGATACAAGTTGATGAATCCAAAATCCGACATCCAAAATCCGAAATCTCTGGTAGTAGCAACAGGCAATCCAGGTAAGTTAAAAGAAATGCAAGCTTACCTGACCGATCTAGACTGGGAATTAACGCTTAAACCAGCAGATTTAGAAGTTGAGGAGACGGGCGATACTTTTATTGCCAATGCTTGCTTAAAAGCTTCCCAAGTGGCAAAAGCAACCGGAAACTGGGCGATCGCTGATGATTCTGGTTTGCAAGTCGATGCTTTAGGTGGCGCTCCTGGAATTTACTCCGCCCGTTATGCTAAAACTGATGCAGATCGGATCGGGCGAGTCTTGCAAGAATTAGGCGACGCAACAAATCGACAGGCTCAATTTGTTTGTGTAATCGCGATCGCTCGTCCCGATGGTGCGATCGCCCTGCAAGCCCAAGGTATGTGTCACGGCGAAATTTTGACTGCACCAAGAGGAACACAAGGATTTGGCTACGATCCGATTTTCTACGTTCCCGATCGACAAATGACATTTGCTGAAATGCCACCCCAACTCAAACACGAAATCAGCCATCGCGGGCAAGCCTTCAAAGCCCTGATTCCCCAGTTGAAGGGGCTAGGGGCTAGGGGCTAGGGAAAAACAAGGGAGACAAGGGAGCGCAACTACCAATTACCAATTACCAATTACCACTCTTTACTGATAACTGATAACTGATAACTGATAACTGACTAAACCGCTTCTAGATTCTTTTCCCCAGTCCGAATGCGGACGACTTCTTCTACAGGGCTGATAAAGATCTTGCCATCACCAATTTCTCCAGTGCGGGCAGCGGCGATGATTTTATCTACTACCATGTCTACTTGTGCGTCTTCTATGACAATCTCTACTTTGAGTTTTTGCAGAAATTCTACCGTATACTCGGAACCGCGATAGCGTTCTGTTTGTCCCTTTTGCCGTCCAAAGCCTCGGACTTCCGAAACTGTCATGCCGACAATGCCAGCGTTGACAAGGGCAATTTTGACTTCATCTAATTTGAAGGGTCGGATAATTGCTTCTACTTTTTTCAATTTTCTCACTCCCGTTTGTTGTTGAGCGTTTTATATTTGGTGTGTTTTGCTGTTGTGGTTCACCAAAGGAAAATTATCGCCTAGTTTGAGTCCGATCGCACTTTTTGGATTGCCGCACGGATTGCCTCCATCTTGTTTTTCTACACTCGAGCGAGCCTAAATGCAATAGCTGGAACTTATTTTTAGTATCATCCTCTCGTGGGAAGTATCGTATTAATTAATACATTTTTTAGAAGCAGACAATTGGCGCGATCGCTCAGCGATTGGAGGCAAGAGGGCGAACTAGAAGAAATCCAGTACTGAACGCTGTCACGACGACGATTGAGACTGCGATCGTCAGTCCCCAGCCACTCATGCGAGCCGGACTTTCCGCTTGGGAACGGCGATGGGAATTATTTACTTCGACTTCTTCTATGACAGCAAACTCTGGAGGATGTCCGCCACTGGTTCTTGCCGTAGTTGCAGTGCCTTGATGTCCGACACGCGATCCAGACGGTGGACGCTTGGGTTTTACTGGATGTCGCTCGACGCGATCGACTTCTACTTGGCTGGCTACAGCAGTATCAATTACCTGTTGTAGGTATGAAACGTGCTGTACGACTTGTTCAATTTCTTGGCGGAGGTGGTGATTTTGTCTGGCTAGCTGCTGATTTTGAGACTTAAGAGCATCAATCGTTGCTTGCGTGGCTTGCAACTCCAATGCCAATTCTCGATAAACCGAAAGTGGCACAGAGGGCATATAGTTTTGAGGATTTTCTGGATGCTGATGAGCAGAGCTAGATCGCATGGTTAGCGCCGTCAGAGAAATAGTCGTCACCAGTTTAGCCAGATTTTGCTACTTTGGTAGCGAATTTGTAATATTTTTCAGTGAGTAGTGAGTAGTGAGTAGTGAGTAGTGAAGAGTGAAGAGTGAAGAGTGAAGAGTGAAGAGTGAAGAGTGAAGAGTTAATTCCGACTTCTGACTTACCACCCATTACCAATCACCCATTCATCAGAGGAAAGAAATGCCCTACTGGTCCTTGTCCCTTGCCGATGTTGAGGGCGTGTTTCAAGGCTGTGGTAACGTATTCTTTGGCTCGACGCACAGCCGTTAATGGTTCTTGCCCTAAAGCCAGGTTAGCCGCGATCGCCGCTGCTAGGGTACAACCCGTACCGTGGGTATTCTTGGTATCGACTAGGGTTGTAGTTATTATCTCCAGGCGATCGCCATCAAACCAAACATCAACCCCACGCACATCTCCTGGCATTCCTCCCCCCTTTAACAACACAGCTTTTGCTGTTGTTTGGTGAAAAATGTCCTCAGCCGCAGCTTTCATATCATCTAAGCTATGAATTTCTCTGCCACTCAAGATCTGTGCTTCGTAGCGGTTAGGGGTAACAATGGTTGCTAGAGGAATAAGTTGCGATCGCAAGCTGGTAACTGCTGCATCGTCAATTAATTGCGCTCCTGTCCGCGATACCATAACGGGATCGACAACCAATTTATCTAAACTTAGCGCCTCAACCTGTTGGGCTACAGCCGTAATAATTTCTTGGTTGAGCAACATCCCAGTTTTTACGCTTTGAACTCCAATATCTTCCACCACTGCTTGAATTTGAGCAATCACAGCTTCAGGTGGTAACGCATCAACTCGCGTCACGCCCAATGTATTTTGAGCAGTGATACAAGTAATCGCACTCGTACCATGCACGCAATGAAAGGCAAAAGTCCGCAGATCGGCTTGAATCCCAGCTCCACCCCCACTGTCTGAACCAGCAATTGTCATCGCTACATTTGTCATTTGTCATTGGTCATTTGTCATTGGTCAAAAGGGAGTGAGTAGTGGCAAATTGGTAGTTGGTAATTGGTGAGTGCGAATTGACCAATTGTGAATTGCTTTCCTAGCCCCCAGCCCCTAGCTCCTAGCCCCTTGTTTCATCCTATATACATCTGCTAATTTCCACCAAGGAGCGTGAGGATATTCGTGGTGTTCTTCGTGATAGCCGAAGTGGTAGCAGGCGAGAAATGACCATAAAGGCATGATGTGAGTAGATTGAGCGCGATGAATATTTTCGTATCCCGCCCTTGGTTCTCTATGGGTTAAGTATGTACCGAAATAAAATAGTTGTACCGAACTAAGAATTGCTGGTAACGCCCAGAATAAAGTCAGATTTACCTTAGATACGTGGAAAAGTAAATTTAGGCTATGAAAAACGAGAGTTATTCCGATAACTTGTCGCCAACACCAATAGTTTTTAAGAAAGTACAAGTACCAAGCAAAAAAGTTTTTCTGTTTGCCGTTGTGAAAATCGGGATCGAGTTCGCTGGCTGGATGACCGTGATGCGCCCAATGCTTTTGCAGCAGTTTGTCATAGGGAAATAATGCATAGAGGTTTACTGCTACCCTACCAATAAAGCGATTTATTCTCAGATTATTGGGGGCAACTAGCCCATGCATAGCATCATGAGCAGTGATAAATAAACCTGTATATAAAAATGTTTGCCCACCTATTGCTATGACAATTTCCCAGAATTTTAATTCTTCCAAATGACTGGAGAGCGAAAAAAATAGACTAACTATCCAAGCAATGATGATGGTGAATGCAATTACAATTCCTCTATATTTATATGTATAATTAATGCTCGATCGCGTTTCAGTTTGTGGTAAAGGTGTTGGAATTGATGCAACCATGTGGGAGGAGAATCCTTGACAGATGTAGAAGTAGAGGAGTTATCGGTCGCGTTTTGTGCTAACCTTACTCATTCTAAATGAGTTTATTAAATTTTGTTAATTTACTAAAGATAGATTTGCTGTCAGTAAATATAAATTAGTTCTATAGTTAGATTTAAAATAGTTATTTATCTAATAGTTTCTCATCAAGCGATCGCTTTGTCTGAGAGTAACCTGAACTCAAACAAAGAAAAACCGTTGCTATCGCTATTAATATCTATATATAAATAATTCTCATCTGACTGACGATAGATTGCTCGACGGTAAAAAGCATTACTCGAGCGCCACTTGCACAAGTCTGTAACTTAAAATGTATTAGATCTATAAGTATTGAATATATTAACTGCTATGATTCATTGAGTATTGCGATCGAAAAAATGAAATTAATCGCGCGATTTTTCATGTTATTTTTACGATCTTTTTGTTGGGGTGCGCTACTGACGCACCCGCGATCTACTAATCTGCTGGATACTAACTTGCTGTCAATCCCACTGGACATGCAACATTTGTACCACCTAAACCGCAATACCCATTAGGATTCTTTGCTAGGTATTGCTGATGATAATCCTCTGCCCAGTAGAATTCAGGAGCAGCAAGGATTTCAGTGGTAATTTTGCCGTAGCCTGCCCGATCCAAGGCTGATTGATAGCTATCTCGCGTTGCTGCGGCTAATTTCTGCTGTTCCTCAGTGTAAGCGTAAATCCCCGAACGATATTGAGTTCCGACATCATTACCCTGACGCATACCTTGGGTTGGGTTGTGGTTTTCCCAGAAAACTTTTAGCAGTTGTTCGTAACTAATGATTTTTGGATCGTACACGACAAGCAGGACTTCATTGTGACCCGTCATCCCCGAACAAACTTCTTTGTAGGTAGGATTGGGCGTGTAACCAGCGGCATAACCTACAGCGGTGACAAAAACGCCATCCAACTGCCAAAACTTACGTTCTGCACCCCAAAAACAGCCCATACCAAACATCGCTGTCTCCATACCAGCAGGATATGGTGGTTTGAGAGAATTTCCGTTGACAAAATGTTTTTCAGGTACGGGCATCGGTGTTGACCTTCCTGGTAAAGCCTCCTGGGGAGAAGGCATAGCGATTTTTTTCCCAATTCCAAAGATCATTACTAATTTCCTAACTTTTATTTCTGAACGATAGCTTTACCTTACTTAACATTGTAGAGATTTTGGTGACAAACAACATGAGGGAGTAGGGAGTGGGGAGTAGGGCTAAGAGAGCTGAGGGGGCGATTGGAAGCTGAGGGGACTGAGGGAGCAAGACAATCCAAAATCACGCCAGTTGATTCAAGTCGGCAAAGCCGCCCAACGCACTGGCTCCAACATCTAAAATTAATTTACTCTCCATTCACTACTCACTACTCACTTCCTCTTGACAAATGACCAATGACTAATGACCAATGACCACTAAAATAAATTCAACCCAGTCGAAAGCGATCGCGTTATGCGTCTATCTCAGGGACAACTCAACTTGCTAGAACGTTGCCCGCGTCAGTTTCAACATACCTACTTAGATCTGTTTGGTTCCCCTACAACATCGGAACAGCAAGAACGACAAGCTTGGGGAAGTCGGTTTCACTTACTGATGCAGCAGCGAGAGTTGGGTTTGCCAATTGACTCTTTAGTACAAGAAGATGTACAGTTGCAACACTGGATGAATGCCTTTGCCACTGCTGCACCAGAAATTTTAAATGTAGATGCAAATAATAAGATTTTCCGCGAAAGCGAACATTACCGTACGCTACAAGTACAAGATTATTTACTATCCGTTATTTATGACTTATTGATTGCCGACGATCGCCAAGCCCAAATTTTTGACTGGAAGACAAACCCCAAGCTACCGAAAAAAACTCAACTAGAAAAGAATTGGCAGACACGGCTGTACTTATATGTATTAGCTGAAACTAGCGATTACTTGCCAGAACAAATTTCAATGACTTATTGGTATGTCCCATCTCTCGTGAATGTATCACAGGTCACATCTCTACAAAAAATTAAATTTACCTATAGCCAAACCAAGCACGAAAAAACAACTAAAGAATTACAGCAGTTATTGCATAAATTAACCTATTGGTTAAAATGCTACGAACTAGGCGAACCATTTCCGCAAATACCAGAGGAAAATCAAAATTGCGAGTATTGTCAATTTGCTACTCGTTGCCAGCGCGATCGCGATCGGGAAGATATAGCTACAAGCCAAAATTGGTTGCCAGATTTAGCAGATATTCCAGAAGTCTCTCTTAATTAAGATGTGGCAATACTCTGTAAGGTAGTAAATTCGGTTATCAGTAAGAGTGTGAAGCAAGGAGACAGGAGACAGATCGAAACAAATTCTTCTCACGCACCACGCACCACTCTCTTTCTCACTACTCACTTCTTCTAAACCAACGATCGCGGAATACCTAACATGAATTTCCACGCGAACGCGGGAAGCGCCATGATGCAAGACACAATCTATAAATCCTTACAAGCGAGTAGGGTGCAATTTATTCGCGTTCTCTGGTGTGACAATGCCAATATCATTCGTGGCAAAGCAATTCATATCGGCGCGTTATCTCAGTTAGTGGATTATGGTGTCGGCATCTGTGCGGCACAGCAGGCAATTCCAGTGATGCATGACGCAGTTGTGACGGAATCGGGGCTGAGTCCTGTGGGTGAAATTCGCTTGATCCCAGATTGGAATACTTTAAGCGTACTCCCCTACTCTACAGGTCATGCCCGTGCGATTGGGGATATGATGCAAGATGGCAGCCCTTGGGCATATTGTCCGCGCAGCTTTTTAAAACGAGCGATCGCCGCAGCGCAGCAGGAAGGGCTAGAAGTGATGGCAGCATTTGAAAATGAATTTTATCTGCTCCATCCAGCCGATAATGGGTTGGGAATAGAACCAGGCGATCGCACGGTTTTTGCTTCTACTTTTGCCATGGATGCTAATTTAGCAGTCATTAACGAAATTGCTGAAGCCCTTCTCGCCCAAAATATTACTGTAGAACAGTATCATCCGGAATCAGGCAGCGGACAGCATGAGATTTCGGTGCGCTACACTCACGCCCTGTCAGCAGCAGATTACCAAATTGCTTTTCGGGAAACTGTACGTGCGGTAGCCTTGCGCCACGGACTCAAAGCCTCGTTTCTACCAAAAATCTTTACCGAACAAGCAGGTAGTGGTTGTCACCTGCACCTGAGTCTCTGGCAAGACGGCAAAAATCTCATTCCCGACACCGCGAACGCGCCTGAAATCTCAAAAGTCGCTCGTGCCTTTATTGCAGGCATTTTAGAGCATTTACCCGCACTTATGGCACTGACTACCCCCAGTATCAACTCCTATCGTCGCATCCGCCCTCACTGCTGGAGTGGGGCTTTTCGTGCTTGGGGATACGATAACCGCGAAGCCGCAATCCGAGTCCCCAGTAATCCCGCCAGTTCCAGTCCTACCCAGTTGGAAGTCAAAACTGTTGATGCTTCTGCTAATCCATATATTGCTTTAGGTGCGGTCATTAGTGCTGGATTAGATGGCGTGCATCACCAACTCGATCCAGGAAATGCGATCGCAGTTGACCCAGGATATTTATCCAAATCGGAACGAGAAGCAGGCGGAATTGATGCCTTACCAACCAATTTAGGCGAGGCGATCGCTCATCTTCAAGCCGATAAAGTTATACTCCATGCTTTAGGCAAAGAACTTGCTCAAGCATACATTGCCGTCCGCTTAGCTGAGTGGGAAGCAATGAAAGATTGGACGTTGAAAGAAGAAGTTAAATTGTTATTGGAAAGATATTAAGGAAGTCAAAAATCAAAAGTTAAAAGTCAAAACCTGAAATACTAATATTTACTGCCTTTCTAACAAATGACATTAAACTACTTGCCTAAGCCAGCAAAACAAATTAGCGCCTTTCTTTGCGTCTTTGCACGCTCTACAAAACAAAAAATTGTCAAAAATCATCCCACTTTTTGCACGTATTTAGCTGGTACGTTATCTACATCAATCTGAGTCGAGTCAAGGATTGCTAAAGCTTCTTGGATCAATTCATTTTGCTCTTGATTGAGGATAGCTAATCTAGCAGAAATTTCTAACAGTCGCTGGGAACTCTCAGAAGAATTTATCTGAGGATCTGAAGCTGGTAAAATCTGTAGTCGATCGCCTTGATTTAGAGAAAAATTTAGCTTCAATCGAGGCGCTAACTTATTGAGCGATCGCCAGCTAGCTCGAACTAAAAAATACCCCAACTTTAATGGGATTTGTAAAACTGACAACCAGAAATTTTCAAATAAGCGTCCGATAGATTTAATTAAACTCCAAGCGATCGCGATTGAAAATAGCAGTATAATTACTCCTAGAATGGGGCGATCGAATGCCCAATTGAGAATTTGTAAGGCTCTCTCCATAGTTGGATGCGCTTCTAACCAATTCTGGAACAATGTCGTCTGCTTAGAGGCAATTGGCGCGATCGCCCGATCTGCTACATTACCAGCAGCAGCTTGAGTTGTAGTAGTCACCCGATCGATGGCTTGGCTAACAGTATCGCCAGCCGTATCCAACAAATCTTTTGCTCTTTCCAGAATTGACTTACTACTTTCTACTTGAGATATCATCCTCGCTAAACTCCAGCTATTGTGCTATCTCAAGCCTATCTCCACTAATCGATTTTGAGCAGATGGCAAAATTTGTTGCAAATAGATAACTTTGTTGCAAATAGACAACTGCGTTCCAGATAATACCAACAATAACATTACAACCAGGGTGAATAATTAAAGTGGATCGCTGTGATAGACTCAATGCTAAGCACTAATTTATAGAACGATATAAAACTCTTTGAGTTCTAGGTTTCCGGCGGAATAGTTGTTTAACATAAACACTTCGGAGAGAAATCTAATGCAAGACAAATTAACCAGCGTAGTTAAAAATTGCGATCTGACGGGACAATCTCTAGATCGAGATCTCGTTAAGACTTTGAAAGATTTTCTTGCTGATGGCGAGACGCGAGTACAGATAGCAGCTATTATTAGTTCCAACGCAGCAGAGATTGTCAAAACAGCGGTCAGTATATTATTTCAGGAATACCCAGAATTAGTTAGTCCTGGTGGCAATGCTTATACAACTCGGCGTTACAATATGTACGTGCGAGACATGAACTATTTCTTGCGGTATTGTAGTTACGCGATCGTCTCTGGAGATGCTAGCGTACTAGATGAACGGTTACTAGCTGGCTTGCGAGATACGTTTAACTCTCTAGGAATTCCTCTAGGACCAACTGCTCGTAGTATTCAGTTGATGAAAGATATAGTCAAGGAAAAGTTAGTAGCAGATGGGATAACCAACACTGCGTTTGTAGATGAACCGTTCGATTACGTCGTGCGTGAGATTAGCGAAACGGATATTTAGCGGAGTTGTGGTTAGGATCGAATTTGTTTAAACAACAATCAATCAGGTGGGCAATGCCCACCCTACTACTGAGCTTGCTGAAAAAACAACAGCGCGGCTTGGAATAATCCGACCATAAAGCCGAGAACACCACCTAGATTAACAATTGCCTGCAATTCATTTTTGACAATCCCCTCAATCGCAGCTTCTAAATCGGCGGGAGAGGTAGATTTAACGCGATCGATAATTACCTGGTCGATCGATAAAATTGGAATTGCCTGTGCAACCAAATTTTCTAAATCTTGCTCTAAATAACGCTCTAAGATAGAAGATAATTCTTGACTGATTACCGTTAAAGAAGAACTAAAAGCAGGAGAATTCCGCAGGCGATTGAGTAGTACGCTAGCTGTATTTTCCCAATCAATCGAATCGCCAAATCCTTGAATAAATTCTGGTCCGTGAGTTTGAGAATAGCTGATTATCGTTTCCCGAATTGTATTGCGTAGCTGTCGTACAGTAGAAACGGGTAAATTTTGTAATGATAAACTTTTTAGCCAAGTTTTGAGGCGATCGCGCACCTGAAGGGCTAGAAGTAATTCCTTAATTCGCGTATTTGTAATTTCTCTTTCATCTAAACAAAATGTCCGCAAGCGATTGAGAGTGTTACGCAAACCGAATAAATTCGCGACAACCCAATACGTACCGCTGGTTTTTTCGCGAAAACTCTCATCGATAATCTGAATCGTGCGATCGGTCAACAGATCGATAACTAATTGGCGAATTGCATCTGGTGGAAGCACGACTTGCAGCAGCCAATCTGCTAATCTCCCTGCTTGTTCGTCACTAAGTTGAAACTCAAGCAATACTTGGTCGAAAATTTGGTTGAGTTGAGTGCTTAAAAAATCTTCTCGTCGCGACAGTACCTTAAACAACCGCGGTAAAGATTCCCCAACCAAATCGCGCAGAATTCCCGCCAGAATTTTTGTCGCTCTTTGATCTTTATCGGTACGAACTTGTTCGATCGCCAATCTTAACAGCCATTCTATTCCCGCCCGCACCCGTTCTGGTTGCAACAGTCGGCGCGTCAACTTTTGCAATTCCTGTGGTGTTAACAGAGAACCCATGATCGTATCCGACACGCGCTTTGCCAAGCGTTCTTGGTTGCGGGGAATTAAACCAGGGGTAAAAGGTAGTCTTCGCCCAGCAAAATAAAGCGTCCGATAGGGACGGAATAGCATTTTGATGGCTAAATCGTTGGTGAAATAGCCAATAATTGCTCCCGCGATCGGCGGACTAACATAAACCCAAAGAGAAGACCAATCCATAACTAGGGGCTGGGGACTAGGGGCTAGGGGCTAGGGTAAGAAAGGAGATAAGGGAGACAAGGAAGAAGTTAGAAGTCAGAAGTTAGAAGTCAGAAGTCAAAATTTAAATTCTTTAATCCAAAATCCAAAACCTAATATTTCCCTAGCCTCTAGCCCCTAGCCTCTAGCCCCTTCATTAAGACCAATACCCCCATCATACCGTTGGCAATTGGGTAGTGGGTGGCGGTTGTAAAGCCTGCTTCCCGTGAAAGTTTAACTTGTTCTTTGCCTGGAGGAAATCGATCTAAACTGGAGCTGATATAAGCGTATTCTTCTGTTAATCCCAACTGGCGAGCGGCAGGCACGACGATGTTATCCAAATACCATTGCTGGAAAGCTCTCAATTGAGGGTATTCAGGTTGATGAAAGTCTAAAATTGCCGCTTTAGCGCCAGGTTTGAGGACTCGATGCAGTTCTTTTAAGCAGCGAGGAATATCGGTGACGTTGCGTAGCCCGTAGCCCATCGTCGCGGCATCAAAATAGTTATCGGCAAATGGTAAATTCAGTACGTCTGCTTCTACCCAAGAAATTGGTGGATGGGGATATCGATCTTGGCTGCGTTGCTGGGCGATCGCTAGTAGTTGCGATGAAAAATCTACCCCGTACACCCATCCGTTAGCCCCCACTTGACGGGCGAGACGCAGGGCTAAATCGCCGCTACCACAACACAAATCGACACAGGTATCCCCAGGCTTAGCTTGGCTCCACTTGACTGCCATTTGCTTCCAAATTCGGTGCTGACCTAAACTCAGCAAGTCATTTAAGCGATCGTAGACTGGGGCAATGCGATCGAATATTTGTTGAATTTCAGACATGGGGAGTGGGGAGTGGGGAGTGGGGAGTGGGGAGCGGTAGGGGCGTACAGCTGTCTGCCCGTACAGGAGTCGAGAGTCGGGGACAAGGAGGAGTAAGCTTGCTATCCTCTAAACAGGATAAAACTTGTTATGGGTGACTTAAGCTTTTTCGTTACGGTAAATTTTAAACAGGTAAAACTAATACAATTCGAGTATTAGCAAAATCAGTTTCCCGACTCCCGACTCCCGACTTCCCCAACTATGACTCAACTACCACCCAACGAACTCGATATTGAGGCTGCGCTGACATCCCTGCGGCAAAAACAAGGTAGCTGGGTAGAGTGGGGTCAGGCGATCGCTCAATTGCAAAAAGCAGGACAAACACCGCAGCAAATCTTTGAAGCGACAGGATTTGAGCCAGTACAACAAAATCAGGTGATTGTAGGGGCGCAGGTTTACGCTTCTTTAGAAAAAACCGATGCTTCCGAGGCAGTGCGATCGCATTTTACTCAAAAAGGCAGCGATATTTTGTACGAACTGCGGTTGCTGAATAATGCCGAACGAGTCGCAGCAGCAGACTTCATTCTACATCACCGCTTGGATGCGGATATGGCGAAGGAAGTAGCGCGAGATATGAAAGAGTTTTCGCGCCTGCGTAACTTACCGGAAGGCTTTGCTAACCATCCAGGAGATGCCATGGCTTATCAGTGTTGGCGACTGGCAAGGCAAAAATCAGATCTACAAGAGCGATCGCGGTTGATTGCCAAGGGTTTAAAATTTGCTCATTCGGATACGGCAAGGCAAAAAATCGAACAGTTGCTCGTTGATTTTACCGTCGTTCCTAAGCGTCCGGCTCCTACTATACCTTTTTACCGCCCAGATTCCGAGGATCAATTACCGAGGCTGATTCCAGTTGTCGGGGAAATGCCGTTAAAATCGGCAGAGATTCAAGCTGCACCTATTTTAGAAGCAGTCGAGCCATTTCGGATTGTCAAATATGCAGGAGAACAAGCTTGGGTGGCTTTACCAGGTTGGCAAACAATCCGCAGTGCTGAAGATCCAGTAGCAATATTATGTCAAAGCGATCGCCTGCCCAACCAATCGGTGACGGAACCAGAACCAGTGCTGGTAGTTGCGGATCGTCATGCCAGAGAATGGGATGTAAATAGTTATTTTGTTTGCGATGCAGAGGGTGAAGCCGATTTTAGGTGGTTTGAAACTCAACCAGATGTTAAGTTGCTAGGAAAAATTGTGGTTGTCGTGCGTCCCAAACGCATTCTCGATGAAGAGTTAACTAAAGATTCGTGGCAAATCGACGAGTAAATTCAGCAAGATACATCTGGTTGTCAAAAATTGTATTATTTCTTAAGTTTTTACTAAACTTCGTTGAGGTTAGGTGTAGTAAATATTGGGCGAATAGAATTCGCGACTACATAAACCTTCGTCCGCCTGCGCGAACTAATAGAACATAACAAATCTTAAGTTAAACCTGCGCTCGTCAGGTTTTGCCTGTGTAGCCGCGACTTCTAGTCGCTCATTATAACATGAAATCAGCTTGCTTTTGACTTACTACAATATGCTTTCTTATACAGAACTTCATACATCTCGCCTCAAACTCTGCCCTTACAAGAGAGAAGATTTAGATAATTTGCATCGGATTTTTATCGATCCTCAAGTCAGAAAATACTTATGCGACGATAAAATTATGCCGCGAGAATGGGTGGCGACAGAAATCGAGAATAATACCAAGTGTTTTGAACAGCATGGTTTTGGTCAATGGAGTATCTTTTTAAAAGAAACTTCAGAATTAATTGGCTTTTGTGGCTTTCGATTTTTCTACGACAATCCACCAGAATTACAACTACTCTATGGCTTATCACCTCAATATTGGGGCAAAGGACTAGCAACAGAAGTAGCAAAAGCTATGATTCAATATGGATTTACAGAACATAAATTCGAGCAAATTATTAGCGCCACAGATGTAGAAAATATCGCTTCAGCAAGGGTAATGGAAAGAATTGGCATGAATTTCACTCAGCGCATTAACAAAGAAGGACTAGACGTACTGTATTACGCTATTTCCCGCGAAGAGTACCAGCTCGATCGCTCTTTGTATAGTCTGCATATAAAAACTGCGTAAAATTAGATTTAGCTTTAATTCTAGCTAAGGATATTAGCCAAAGTTTTTAAATCCGGTACTTTCAAATCTGCCCCAGAATCTTGCTTAATTCCGCGTCGATTTACCCACACCGCTGTCATTCCTAAAGCTTTGGCTGGTACAATATCGTGATACACGCTAGCTGCAACGTGCAAGATTTTCTCTTTATGTAAACCTATTCTGTCAAATGCTGCGTAAAAATTGTTATGAGAAGGCTTGTAACTTTTGAGCTGTTCTGCTGTAATTACGCAGTCAAATTCAACTTGCAAATGCTTTGCCGTTGCAGCAAAAAGATCGTTATCTACATTAGAAATTACAGCTAGTTTAAATTTCTGTTTTAAGATTTTTAATGCCTCTATCGTATCGGGAAACGGTTGCCAATTTGGGAGAGAATTAGCCAAGGCATCTACTTCGGTGGGATTTGGTGTAAAGTTGAAGCGACTGCCCATTTTTATGACAACATTTCTCAGCACTTCCCGATACTTGATATACTTACCTGCTTCTACTTCGTTTTCAATTTCACCAAAAGCATCGAAGATTTGTTCGTTAGTTAATTGTATATTATGATTGGAGAGAACAGGGCGAATTGCGTTTAAAACTCCAGTCTCCCAGTCAATCATCGTGCCGTAGCAATCGAAGGTTAAAGCTTCATAGTTGTTAAATTCAATCATGGCGCGATTTCCTTACATCTCATCTTCGCGTCGTGTAGGGCAGCTTTATCAAACGTTTAGCGATCGATACTGAAGTAATCCTACCATAAAATTTGTAGGGGCATACATCTGTACGCCCCTACTCGGATGAAATGATTTGGATGTAATTTTATTTTCCTACTTTTGCTGAATGCGATCGCCAATTTCTCCCGCCCAAGTTGCTAAGTCATCTGTATTTGCTGAAATTTTAGCTGGAGATTTTTCAGCATGGCGTTGCTGGTTATCAACCTCAATACGTAGCTGGGTGATTCTGGCTGATAAACTACTCAAAATTGCCTGCGTTTGTTTGCGTAAGGAACTCACTTCTTTGGCAAGGTGCTGAGTCATTTCTATATTTTGCTGGTAGCTTTCTTGTCCTTCTAAAGATGGTTGACGATCGCTATTTTCAGTTTGTGCGTTTGAGGTTGTAGCAATTATACACTGAAGTTTCTGACCGAGTGATTCAACTTCCCCTTTCAGAGATTTTGTCACGCGCTTAGATTCGGTTAAACTAGTTTTTACTTGTTCGTTTAGTTCTTCTAATTGTGCTATCCGATTTAAAAACTCAACAAACGGTAAATTATTAAATTGCCGCTCTAATTTTTGAATCTTTTCGTCAATTTGAAATTGTTTGTCTTCATTATCAGTTTGATTTTCTGAATAACTAGCTACTTGAGTGCTTAAATCTCGAAGCCGCTGACTTATTACTTGAATTTCATCTTGCAAGCAATCGGAAGCTGATGCAGATGATGCTGAATCGAACAATTTTTGTGATAATTGTTCCTCAATTTGAGCGAGCTGCTCTTGTAATTTTAGTTGTGATTCTAGAATTTTTCCTTGATTGTACTGTCGCTCGACTTTTTTGATGTTTGCTTCTAATCCATTGAGTAGTTGTTGTAGATTTAGGCTATTGTAGTCGAGTTTATATGGTTTTAAAAAGTTATCTACAATCGTGAGTCGCTGTTGAATTCGGTCGAATTCTTGATAGAGCTTGTCAAATTCAGACAATGAGGCTTGGATATCAGCTAAATTTGCGTCGCGAGATAAAACGAGCTGTTCTAGTTGGAAAAATCGCTCTTGTTGCTGGAAGCTTTCGGATAAATGTTTTTGTTGAGATATCTTAGCGTGTAGAGATAAAAATAGAAATATAGGAGTTACAATAGTAAAATACTTGTTTCCCGAAAAAGAAGTAATAAAACTAAGAACAGAAATTGCTATAAATAGATATTCTAATTTACCCAACCACTGGCGATCGATATGACGGAAAACGCTAGGCATATGTGAATTTTGGTCAGATTCCGAGCTATTCACATCTAAGTTAGAGTATCCTCAAGGCAAACTTCCTCAGTAAAACTGCTAGATAGTCTGCAAATAGAATGTGAAGCGATCGCTAGAATTTCGGAGATGGTCGAAACAGTTACAATCAAGATTGGTAACTACTGCTTTCAAATCAAGCACGACCATGCGATCGCACACCTCCGTTCAATTTCTCGATGCCTATGATGTCGTTGTCGTCGGTGCAGGGCATTCTGGTTGTGAAGCTGCCCTAGCTGCGGCACGTTTGGGCTGTAAAACTTTGCTGCTGACGCTGAATCTAGATAAAATTGCTTGGCAGCCTTGTAACCCAGCTGTCGGAGGTCCCGCTAAGTCTCAACTCGTGCATGAGGTGGATGCCTTGGGCGGAGAAATTGGCAAAATGGCAGACCGCACGTATCTGCAAAAGCGGATACTGAATGCTTCCAGGGGACCCGCTGTGTGGGCGTTACGGGCGCAGACGGATAAGCGAGAATACGCCGCTGTAATGAAGCGCATCGTCGAGAACCAAGAGAATTTGACGATCCGCGAAGGCATGGTGACAGATTTGGTACTGGGTGCGAACGATGAAGTTATCGGGGTAGAAACTTACTTCGGCGTAGCTTTTGAGTGCAAAGCGGTAGTACTGACAACGGGGACGTTCCTGGGCGGACGGATCTGGGTGGGTAATAAATCCATGCCTGCGGGACGGGCGGGAGAATTTGCCGCGGAAGGATTGACGGATACTTTAAATAAGTTAGGGTTTGAAACCGGACGGTTGAAAACGGGAACCCCCGCCAGAGTAGACAAGCGATCGGTAGATTATAGTAATTTAGAAGTTCAGCCAGGAGATGAGGAAGTCGGCTGGTTTAGTTTCGATCCTGATGTCTGGGTAGAACGGGAACAAGTGCCTTGCTATCTCACCCGCACGACGGCAGAAACCCATAGAATTATTCGGGATAATTTGCATTTATCGCCCGTATATGGCGGTTGGGTGGAGGCGAAAGGACCGCGTTATTGTCCTAGTATTGAAGATAAGATCGTCCGGTTTGCCGATAAGGAAAGCCACCAAATCTTTATCGAACCGGAAGGGCGAGATATTCCCGAATTGTATATTCAAGGGTTTTCTACAGGGCTGCCAGAGGCGATTCAGTTGCAAATGCTGCGATCGCTTCCTGGTTTGGAAAACTGCGCCATGCTGCGTCCGGCTTATGCGGTGGAATACGATTATCTACCTGCAACGCAGTGCTATCCCACGCTAATGACGAAGAAAATTGAGGGGTTATTCTGTGCGGGACAAGTTAACGGAACGACAGGTTACGAGGAAGCCGCCGCCCAAGGTTTTGTTGCAGGGGTAAATGCAGCGCGATTCGTGCGTCACCAAGAATTAATCGTATTTCCTCGCGAACAGAGTTATATTGGCACGTTGGTTGACGATTTGTGTACCAAAGACTTGCGCGAACCGTACCGAATGCTTACCAGTCGTTCGGAATATCGGTTATTGTTGCGATCGGATAATGCCGATCGACGCTTGACTCCTCTAGGAAGAGAAATCGGCTTAATTGACGATCGCCGTTGGGAGTTATTTACGCGCAAGCAAGCAAATATCGCCGCTGAAAAAGAACGGTTGCATACCACGCGGGTAAAGGAACAGGAAGCAGTAGGCAGGGCGATCGCATCAGAAACCCAACAAGCAATTAAAGGTTCGATTACTTTAGCTGACTTGTTGCGTCGTCCTGGTTTCCATTACGCAAATTTAGAAAGACATGGATTGGGCAATCCCGATCTCAATTCTGTAGAAAAAGCAGCAGCGGAGATCGAAATTAAATATTCTGGCTACTTACAACGCCAGCAACATCAAATCGACCAAATTGCCCGTCAAGCAAATCGTCCCTTACCTCCAGATTTAGATTATGGGGCAATTGATACTCTCTCGAAAGAAGCACGCGAAAAACTAGCTAAAGTCAGACCGTTAACTGTTGGACAAGCAGCGCGAATTGGCGGTGTCAACCCCGCGGATGTGAATGCGCTATTGGTTTACTTGGAGGTGCGATCTCGAATTGTTACCTCTGCCGAATCGATAGTATTAGCATAATAGGGGAGTCGGGAGTCGGGAGTCAAAACCTCCCCTAGCCCCCAGCCCCTAGCCCCTCATTTTGGAGTTCTCACAGTGGGTTTATTTGACGATTTCAGCCGTTTTTTAGAAAGCCGTTTAGAAGAATTCTTGCGGAACAATCCCCATCTAGAGATAGAAGCACTGTCGGAACAGCTAAGGGAACAAGAAGAAGATACTTTAAAACTGATAGCAGAACTCCAGTTACAAGAAAAGCGATCGCAAGATGAAATTCTCGCTACAGCGCAAGAAATTCAGAAATGGCACATTCGGATCGAGAAGGCGAAAGCGGCGAATCGGCTTGACTTAGCAGAACCAGCACAGCAGCGAGAAGCAGCGTTATTACGGGAAGGTAATCAACGCTGGGGACAAATGCAAGGAATTAAGGAACGAATTAACCAAGCAAAGGAATTACTCACAAAAGTGCAGCAACGCCGTCAAGAGGTACAAGCGAAAGCCGCGCAAGCGCAAGCTAACCGCGCCACTCAATCTTCTCAACGCTTCGATACAGATGGCTGGAATCAAAGCCGCAGTTTTTCCAGTGGTGCAGACGATTTAGATGCAGCTTTTCGCCGTTGGGAAACTGATGATGAGTTAGACAAGCTAAAGCGGAATATGGGTAGATGAGAAAGTTAAAAGTTAAAAGGCAAAAGTTGCAAAATTAGATTGGGTAGAGTTTAGGGATATTTGCATCAAATTTTGTACCAGGAGATAAGGAAAGACATTTATTGTGACTGCTGGATGCTGACTTTTGGTCAGTCCCCCCATTTATCAGTGGCTACGATCGCTATCATCTCAGACGATCGCTCGTGTCTAACAATGAGCGATATTTAGTTTGCTTGTTTGTTGGCTTTGGTCTACTATCTAGGTAGTCTTTTTAGCTGTCTAAATTTAGCATTTTTTTAACTAGCACTACCACCAAATAAGCATGAAAGCAAAAAAAAGATTCAATCAACAAGAATTCCAAAAAATTCTCTCTGGATTATTTTTTTTACTAGGAATTCATTTAGCTATTTTTATTGTGCTAAGAATTTTGGCATCGATTATTATTAATTTTAATATGTTCCTAGCTGCCAAGGTTATCTCAGCATTCTTTTTCATAGGAATATGGCAGCTATTGTATGCAATTCCACTTGTTTTATGGCTGAAACGTCAGCAACAATGGGGTAGAATGAAAGGAGTCATTATTGGTGCTGTAGTTACAATTTTGACAAATATTAGTTTTTTATTTTCATTAGTTTCCTAAGTTGTTAGAAGAAGTGAGTAGTGAGTAGTGAGTAGTGAGTAGTGAGTAGTGAGTAGTGAGTAGTGA
>ERZ1066120.400-NODE-400-length-42610-cov-40.394948_pt1 | contig 42610 bp, 42 predicted proteins | sample MGYA00382767_ERZ1066120 | MGnify/ENA primary metagenome ERZ1066120 (study PRJEB33369, sample SAMEA5778350) | biofilm metagenome | biome: Industrial cooling water; feature: Water cooling tower basin; material: Biofilm | place: United Arab Emirates | collected...
TTTGAATCTCAAAAAATTTGAAATTGTTGTTGGACGCTCATCTCAAGCAACATTACTGGGCAAGGAAGAAATCACAGTAGAGTCTTTGTACTTATCTCCTTCTTTGTTTCACGATTATAGTGCCTTATCAGAAAGCTATGTTAACCAGTGAGCTTGAAGATATTAAATATTTATCATATTTATTAATAAAATCGAGAATAGCACTAAAAATTACACAAAGAAAACTTGCATTTTTAAGTAACCATACTGAGGAACAAATTATTCAATTTGAAGATAAGAATTATCATAATGCGAGTTACGTAAGTTTTTTAAAAGTACAATCAGCACTAGGTTTCAAACATAAGAACGGCAAATTTATTGCTCAGTTGAATGAATTTTATCAAAAAGAATTAAATTCATTGCGTTTTCAGGAAAATTCACACATATACGTTCAAAAAGCATCGTAAATAATATCTCTCTGTGTCCTCTGTGTCCTCTGTGTCCTCTGTGTCCTCTGTGTCTCTGTGGTAAAAGTCAAAGTATGGTGGGCAGTGCCCACCGTACAAATGTACGAATACACTGCACAGGCGAGATGCCTATGCTACGGGCAATTTGTTATGTTTGTGAAGTTGTCTTTGGTGGGTTGGAAGGTGACGGCGCCTACATTATTCACTGTTATATTATCGCGGTCAACTACCAAAAAGGCGCCGCTATTACGCTGAAGTGAGAAACCTGTTGTGGTTTTATTGTTTCTTAATGCTAGACACATTGGATTATTACTGTTATTAGTAGCACTGAGCGCGTTTATTAGCTGGTTTTCTAAGTTATTTAATTCAGTTAATGCGGTCATTTGAGAGCTTCCGTTAGCTTGCAGGAAAATGTCATTGTTGCTGCTGTTGGTGATTGTATTACTGTTTATACTTACTTTTGCGGTTGCGGCGCCGTTTGTTTGCACGAATATTCCTTGACCTGCACTGTTAGTGATTTGTGTATTATTTATATTAATGTTTTGCTGTGTGCCGTTGGCTTGGATAAATAATCCTTGACCTCCTTCGCCATTATTATCTAGTTTCGTATCATTAATTTTACCGTTTGTAAGTGTAAAGTCTTGGCGCGCGTTATCGTTTGACTGGACGAATATTCCTTGACCACGACTATTGTTTATATTGGGATTGGTAAGTGTAGCTGTTTGCTGGGTTTGAGGTGTGTCTAATTTACCACTGGCGCCAATAAATATACCTTGTCCGGCACTATTAGTTACAGTTGGATTATCTAACTTTAAGTTTTGTTGGGCGCCACCATTTGCTGCAATAAATATACCTTGTCCACCATCTCCATTACTGTCTTTAGTCGTATTATTTACTACAGCTTGTTTAATTTCTAATTCTTGGGTTGAGCTATTTGCTTGGACAAAAATTCCTTGACCACTGTTATTACTTATAGTAGGTTGATTAGCTGTAACGGTTTGTTTGGCGCCATCATTCGCAGAAATAAATAAACCTTGTGAAGAGTTATCTGTTACTACTGGGCTATTTAATATAAACTTTTGCTGTCCACCGTTTGCTGCTATAAATATACCTTGACCACCATCACCGTTACTATCTTTAGCTGTATTACTAGCAGTTATTTGATTGATGGTAAATTCTTGCTGTGAGCTACCGTTTGCTTGGATAAACACACCTTGTCCTGCGTTACGGGTTGCCGTTGAGTTATCTATAGTGAAGGTTTGCTTGGCGCCAGTATTTGCTGATACAAATATACCTTGGGCGGCATTATTGCTAGCTGTGCTGTTTTCTATTTTAATATTTTGCTGGGCGGCGCCGTTTGCTGTTACAAATATACCTTGACCACCATCACCAACACTATCTTTAACCGTTGCACGCGCTTCTACTCCTGTAATATTAACAGTTTGAGTCGCGTTATTATTAGCTTGAATAAAAACACCAGTACCAGTAGTGTTGGTAATTAAATTATCTTTAAGATTAACTTGCTGCTGTGAAGTATCTGATGCTTGGGCGAAAATACCTTGTGAACGACTGTTATTAATGATGTTATTCTCAACGTTGAATGATTGCTGATTGTTTCCGAACCCTTGCAGAAAGATGCTTTGACTGCCTGTGTTTTGAATTGTGTTATTGCTAATAATATTACGTCCACCTACACCGTTGAGACTAATACCTTGTCCTTCGGGGTTAGTGATTTGGTTATTAGTAATAGTAAGATTATTAACACCCGAAGCTTGAATCGCGTTACCTGTCGCGTTAGTGATGGCAAACCCTTCAAGTGTAGTATTATTGCCCATCGTTACAGTTCCGTTAACAACGGGTAATTGCCCAGTTCCCGAATTGGGTATTTGTACTTTTCCAAGTTCGCGTGTTTCTACAAAGCGTGGAAGTGCGTTGGATAGTACCTGAACACCATCTGGAATATTAAATCCTTCAGAAGCAGAGTTGCTAAATTCTACATATATAATATCTTCGGGTTTGGCGCCACTTAAAGCAGTTTGAATATTACCCGTCGGATTTTCAATCGTTCCATCACCTGCTGCTGTACCTGGAGTAACGTAACGAAACTCTAAAGGTTTACCAGTTTGAGCATTACTTGCAGGTTCTTGAGTATTTTCGGTTTTACCAATAACCCCTATAGTTGGAATTCGCTGTACAGATTCAGCGAACCGCGTTCTAACATCATCTTTGAGAACACGACGTGAACTACCAGCAAAATCTACACTGGCATTAAATACCAATCGAGTATCAAAAATTGAGTCATGCTGTAACATCAAACCCAAACTAACGTTATCAGTGGGGTTTGCGACTAATCTTCCTCGTACTCCTAACGCACTACCCAGACTTTCTCCTGTGTAATAGTACATTCCTCCATACGCGCGCAAGTCTCCTGTACCAAAACGCGCTATTTGCGTACCTGCTTCAACGTCAAACCCAGCAAGAGCTACTTCAAACTGTCTATTTACATCTAGTAGAAAACTATTGCCTGTAAATCCTAAACTGCGAAAAGACTCAGAAATAACTTGTTTGCTATTACCTACAGGAATATAACCGTTTGCGCGTATATCCCAGTTTTTTCCTAATCGTTCTATCCCTAAACCTATTTGGTTAAATACTTTATTACCTGTATCACGAATATCATAAGCAACATAACCACCCCATACTGCATCATTTGAAGCACTAAATCTATGCCCCAGTACTACGTTACCTCCCATTGTTGCATCGGTGGATATCAACAGGCGCCCTTCTAAAAAAGTTAAGTTATCCTTCGTAGCGTTTTGAAATGGAATAAACCCCTCAATACCAAAATAAGGCTCTTGATATCCGGCGCCTGTACTAGTGAAACTGCCACTAAACCGAGGAATTACGGAATTTGTTGTTGTTTGCGCTACTACTGGTACAGCAGAAATTAGACAAGAAAATAGTCCAATAATGCTATATTTAAAAGTATTTTTCATTACGTATGATTATTGCGGTACATGTATCCTTTTCATATACCAGCGACGATAACGCGACAAAATACATCAGCAAACCGTGAAATTACCATAAATTTTTGATAAAGACCCATAATCGTAATGTAGAGACGTGACATGTCACGTCTCTACAACCGTGTAAAATCTTAAATACAATCCAATTCAACAAGTCCTATGGACGTATTAGAACTCAAACGCGAAATTGAAACGTTGTCTCGCCGCCTGGGTAAAACCCAGGACTATCTTTGACCTACCCGCACTTACAGCTAAAATTCAAGATTTAGAACAAGTCTCAGCGCAACCTGAGTTTTGGAACGACCAAGCCAAAGCCCAGCAAACAATGCAAGAACTTGATGAAGTTAAAGTACACCTGTCGCAATACCAACAGTGGCGCCGTAATTTAGAAGACACGAAAGCTGTAGTCGAACTGTTGGAGTTAGAATCTGACGAAGGGCTACTCAAAGAAGCAGAAACTACTGTCAACAAGCTCAACCGTGAACTCGATAATTGGGAATTAGAACAGTTACTTTCTGGTACTTACGATAAAGAAGGCGCCGTAATATCAATTAACGCAGGTGCAGGTGGTACAGACGCTCAAGATTGGGCGGAGATGTTACTAAGAATGTACACTCGCTGGGGTGAAGACCACGGTTACAAAGTTAACCTGGTTGAAGAATCCGAAGGCGATGAAGCAGGAATAAAATCTGCCACAATCGAAATTACTGGGCGTTACGCCTACGGTTACTTACGTTCAGAAATGGGAACACACCGCTTAGTGCGAATATCACCCTTTAATGCCAACGGCAAACGACAAACTAGCTTTGCTGGTGTTGAGGTAATGCCGCAAATTGATAGTAGTGTCCAGCTAGACATACCAGAAAAAGACCTAGAAATCACCACATCTAGGTCAGGTGGTAAAGGTGGACAAAACGTCAACAAAGTAGAAACTGCCGTGCGTATCGTTCACCTTCCTACTGGTATAGCTGTACGCTGTACCGAAGAACGCAGTCAGCTACAAAACAAAGATAAAGCCCTCGCACGCTTGAAAGGCAAACTTTTAGTTATAGCCCAACAACAGCGTGCCAAAGAAATTGCCGAAATTCGCGGTGATATCGCTGAGGCATCTTGGGGCAACCAAATTCGTAACTACGTATTTCACCCTTACCAACTGGTCAAAGATTTACGTACCAACTTGGAAACCACAGCCATCAACGATGTCATGAACGGTGAACTCGACCCATTTATTCAGTCCTACCTCAGACAAGAAAATCAATTGGTCGAAATGTAAGGAGTGCTGAGTAATGAGTGCTGAGTGCTGAGTTTTAAATACTAACTTCTAACTCACTCAGCACTCAGCACTCAGCACTTTCTACTCTCCCCCGGCAAACTGGCACGCCATATTATCAACAAACTGTTACATTAATAATGAGGATTTGTGTACAAATCATATGAGTAATTCTTCTACCGAGCCAAAACCCAGTTACGTTAAGCTCGCCATGCGAAACATGGTGCAAAAGCGTCTTACATCTCTCAAGCATTTTGCTTTAACAACCGTGGGGTTATTAGCTGTATTGATTGGGCTAGCTTACCTAACCCGTTAGTTAAAGCTTCTGTGTGTTAAAAAATGTTTGTGATGTGGGGTTGATAAATAAACCGTGCTGGTTGAACTGTGTGTACAAAATTGTTTTGATGAACTTCGCGACAGCGAAGAAACGCGCGTTATCTATAACGATGCTCAAGTTCCCTTAGAAACTTGGGAAAATTGGTTTAGTGCTTGGTTAGAATTTAACCAATTTGAGGCGCCAAAAGAACATTCAGGTTATGAGATAGCATTGCGTTTGACAAACGACGCGGAAATTCACTCTTTAAACTCTCAATATCGTCACCAAGATAAACCAACAGATGTACTAGCTTTTGCAGCACTGGAGGTTGACTCTCCTGATTTCGAGCAGGATGATTCACCTTTATACTTGGGCGATATCATTATTTCCGTCGAAACAGCATTCTTACAAGCGCAACAACAAGGTCATACGCTATTAACTGAACTTGCGTGGTTAAGCGCACATGGATTGCTACATTTATTAGGATGGGACCATCCGGATGACGAATCACTAGAAAGAATGTTAAAACAGCAGGTGACAATGCTGAATAAGATAGGTATTTCTATTGATATAAATTAGTGTTAAAATTTGCTTGCATCAGTAATCGTGGTGCTAGGTACAGCTTGGCATAGGCTTATCACACTTTTTAAAGTAATTGTGTATAAAATTTATGTTAATTGGAGATAAATTTTTGATTAACTTGTCATCTATGTCTAAAGTTTTTGTATAATTCGCCCAAAATATCGATGAAAGCAACCTGTGCTAGTGCCATACTTTACTTGTCTGCTGTCACTGAGAGCGTATATTAGATTAAAACCAATTTTGCTATCTTAATTACCTATTTATATGTCTATGTCGCAGAAATTAACACCAATCACCAAAATTACACCCATAGAACCCGTTTTACCACAAGAACGGCAACTGTCTTGGAAGGTGGCTTCAAATTTATTTGTCAGTTTTAAATATGCCTGGGCTGGAGTCAGTTACGCTTTTACAACACAGCGCAATTTTCGCATCCATGTTTGTGTTGGGACATTAGCCATTGGACTCTCACTTCTATTACATTTACAAGGTGTGGAAATTGCTGTAATTGCCATAACTAGCGGTTTAGTTTTAGCTCTAGAGCTAGTAAACACAGCCATTGAATCACTAGTTGATTTAACAGTAAAACAAACGTATCACGAACTAGCTAAAATCGCAAAAGATTGTGCAGCTGCTGCCGTACTCATTTCAGCTTTAGTCGCAGTACTTGTTGCAGGGACACTTTTATTACCTCCATTAGTCAAGCTTGTACTGGCACAACTGTAATTAGAATCAATTTAGTACATAAATATTATAAAAATTCAGGCTAATAGAATAATAAAATTTGATTATCGTATTGAGATGGCTTTAAAATGCTGCAAGAATCAGAGACAATGCTTTGATTGATAAAATACAGGAGCTATTGTCACGGTGCTAATAGTCATCGATAACTACGATAGTTTTACATATAACTTAGTTCAATATTTAGGAGAGCTTGCAGCAGATTTTCCTGTTGCAGCAGATATCCAAGTTTTTCGCAATGATAAAATATCAATCGAAGAACTGCGTGCTATCTCTCCTGATGGAATTGTCATATCTCCAGGTCCTGGGCGCCCAGAAGATGCAGGTATCTCACAATTAATAATTGAGCAACTTGGGGAAACGATGCCTATATTAGGCGTGTGCTTAGGGCATCAAAGTATTGGTCAAGTATTTGGCGGTAATATAACGAGAGCCAAAGAACTTATGCACGGCAAAACTTCCCAAGTGTCACATACTGGGGTTGGTGTTTTCAAAGGTATCGAAAACCCAATGACTGCGACTCGTTATCACAGCTTAATTATTGACCGTGATACCTGCCCCGAAGTGTTAGAAATTACAGCTTGGATTGATGATGGCACGATAATGGGCGTGCGTCATCGGAACTATCCACATATTGAAGGCGTCCAATTTCATCCAGAGAGTGTTCTTACTACCTCTGGTAAGCAGTTGCTACGTAATTTTCTGGAACAATTACAGGCGAGAAAAAATTAATGAAACGAAGAGAGTTGATAGGCTATGCTGGCGCTGGGCTAGCTACAGGATTAATTGCGACTTTGGCTAACTCGACTAAGTCTTTGGCACAAGCTGGTGGGTTATCGGTACAGTGGTTGGGTCACACCTGCTTTTTGTTTACTGGTGGTGGTCTCAGAATTTTAGTAAATCCGTTTCGGACGCTTGGTTGTACTGCTGGGTATCGCGCTCCTAAAGTAGCAGCTGATTTGGTTATGATTAGCAGTCAACTTTTTGATGAAGGTGCAGTTGAGGGTTTACCCGGTAATCCTAAGTTGATTTACGAACCAGGTGTTTACGACTTTAAGGGTATCAAATTTCAAGGAGTCGGAATTGACCATGACCGTAAAGGTGGAAAACAATTTGGAATTAATGCTGCCTGGAGTTGGAGCCAAGCAGGTATTAAAATTACCCATTTAGGTGCCCCAGCAGCACCTTTGTCATTCGAGCAAAAAGTTCTGTTTGGGCGCCCAGATATATTATTCGTACCCGTAGGTGGTGGTCCAAAAGCATACAATGCAACTGAAGCCCAACAAGCAATTCAGGCATTAAACCCCAAACTGGTAGTTCCCACCCACTTCCGTACCCAAGCTGCTGACCCTAAATTATGCGACATTTCACCACTCGATGAGTTTCTTACTGTCATGCAGGGTACACCCGTAAGACGTAGCAACAGCGACACAATTTCAATCGGTGCGCGCAGTTTACCAGAAGCAACTACAATTCAACTCATGAGTTATAGATTTTAATGTAGAGACCGAATAAATTCGGTCATTACATTATTCTGGGCGCAATCGCGTTAATTTTAACGTGAAGGCGCCTTCAACTGGTTCAGAGCCAAAATTACGTACACGAACAATATAGTTTCCAGCCTTGGTGATGCGCTCGAACAACATTGAGTTGGTTGTTCCTTCTGCGGCATCGTCGTTTTCGCCAATAATTACACCTTTGGCGCCGATTAAGGTGACAATAGTATCAAAGCTATCCGATTTCAAATCGATAACAATTTGGTCGCCCGCACGTAAATTGATGATATAATCGCGTGCAAAACCACCAGACCCAGTGGGAAAATCAGACTTTGTTAAGTTATCCTTAATTTCCCTACCAATTGGCAGAGCTATTGGATTATATGCTTGCCTTGGTGTTGTAGCTAGACTTATTGGTACATTTATTTGATTAATTAATATTACAGTTGAAGCTATTACGATTCGTATTACAAAATTCATAGTTAGTTACTATATGTCACACATCTGAAATTTGCCTACGTAATCTTACCAGCGAATGAGCAAATATTACGAACAGAATTATACGCTAGATGATTTGTTAATTTTTGAGAAATTCTGGGAACACTAAGTATGTAATCACTGTATTTAGTAGTTATTGCCAACAAAATGTTTGCACTGTCTCGTCAATTCGTAGGAACATCACTTGCAACTTTATTATGTGTCATTGGAGTAACATCACTTCAATACCCACGCATGAATAAAATGCTTGCGACAAAGCAGGGGTTATCTTCTGAAGCATTAGAACGTGACGTACAAGCCGAAAAAGCACGTTTAAACCTGCTGGAAAAAATACCCTCATTTGGCTACGATAACTTACTTGCCAACTGGATGTATCTCAGCTTTCTACAATACTTTGGTGACGATGAAGTTCGTGCAAAAACAGGTTATGCTTTAAGTCCTGAATACTTTGAAATTATCCTCAAACACGACCCACGCTTTCGGTTGGCATATTTAGGACTCTCCACAAGTACATCTATGTATGCCGCAATGCCCGAACGTTCAGTCAAAATAACAGAACAAGGTTTAAAAAAACTTACTCCTTGGGCGCCTGCTGATTCATACTATGTATGGCGATACAAAGGAGTAGATGAACTATTATTTTTAGGAAACTCCCAAGCTGCCAGAAAATCATTTCAGTCAGCAGCAGACTGGGCAAGCAAACATACAGACGAAGATAGTAAATTATCAGCTAGTATATCTCAAGGTACAGCAAACTTCTTAGCACGCAACCCCAACAGTAAACGCGCGCAAATCTCAGCTTGGGGAATGGTACTACAAAATCAAATCGACAAAGAAACCGAAAAACGCGCAATTCGTGCCATCGAAGCTTTAGGAGGTCAAGTTGTCAACACTCCTCAAGGTAATCAAATCAAATTTCCTCAAAACGACTAATATCAACTTGTGCATGAGCTGTAGAGACGCGAGGAACATCGCGTCTCTACCAAAACGGCGCCTCCCCGGTACATACCCCTGAACGGTTACGCCAAAACATGTGTAAATAATTAATAATACTTTTTAAATTTGACAGAAGTAGAACTTAGCATTAATTGGGGGTCTATAAGTTTAGTACCAAAGTAACTTTTGCAAATGAAAACCAAATATGAATATTACTATTGCTGGTTACAATCTCATCGAACTCCTTTATGAGAGTACTAATACTTATGTGTATCGGGCTTTACGAGAATCAGACCAAACATCGGTAATTATTAAAACTTTTAAATCTGAGTATCCAAGCATAGAACAAGTATCTAGATTTCAACACGAGTATAAAATACTACAAAATTTAGAAATAGAAGGGATTGTAAAACCCCTATCTTTGGATAGTTATCAAAGCGGTCTGGCACTAATTTTGTCAGGCTTTGAAGGAGAAACTCTAAAAAACTTTTTGACTAAGAACAATTTACAATTAAACATTTTTTTACATATTGCTATTCAATTAGCTTCTACCCTTGCTCAGTTACATCAAGCTAATATTATTCATAAAGATATTAAACCTCATAATATTTTAATTAACTCTAAAACAGGTAAAGTAAAAATTATTAATTTTGGCATTTCATCATGCTTATCTCAAGAAAACGTAAATTCCAGTAATTCTAATTTACTAGAAGGCACCCTTGCCTATATGTCTCCAGAGCAGACAGGAAGGATGAACCGCTCAATTGATTATCGAAGCGATTTTTATTCTTTAGGCGTTACTTTTTATGAAATGTTAACGAGTCAACTTCCTTTTCAAAACACCGACTTTTTAGAATTAGTTCATTGCCACATTGCTAAAACGCCAATATCACCTAAAGAAATTAACTCAGAAATTCCTTTAGGAGTTTCCGATATTGTCATGAAATTATTAGCCAAAACTGCTGAAGATAGATATCAAAATGCCTTGGGGTTAAAAGCGGATTTAGAAGAATGTTTACGACAACTGCAAGCAACCGGAAAAATTGAAAATTTTATCGTTGGTCAACTTGATTTATATAGCCAATTTGTCATTCCACAAAAACTTTACGGTCGCGAAAAAGAAGCTGACGTTCTCATAAATGCCTTTGAACGAGTTAGTCATGGAACAAGTGAGATAATGTTAGTAAGTGGCTACTCTGGCATAGGCAAATCCTGCTTAGTCAATGAAATCCATAAACCTATAATACGTCAACGTGGCTATTTTATTTCGGGTAAGTTTGACCAATTTAAACGCAATATTCCTTATGCTTCTTTAATTCAAGCTTTTGAAGAATTGATTCGACAGTTGTTAACAGAGAGTAGTGAAAAAATCGTAGTTTGGCGAGCAAAAATTTTAGAAGCTTTTGGTTCTAATGCTCAAATTATTATTGATGTTATTCCGGAAGTCGAACAAATTATTGGAACTCAACCAGATGTTCTGCAATTAGGTTCTATTGAATCACAAAACCGATTTAATCGCCTGTTTCAAAAATTTATTCATGTATTTTGTAAACCCGAACATCCATTGGTGCTATTTTTGGACGACTTGCAGTGGGTAGATTTAGCATCATTAAAGTTGATTCATTTGCTTGCTACTAACCCAGATAGTCAATATTTATTACTAATTGGTACATATCGAGATAACGAAGTAAATGCAACTCATCCGTTGATTTTGGTTTTAGAAGAAATTCAAAAATATGGTACAGTTGTTAACAATATTTTACTTCAACCTTTGCGAATTACTGATGTCAAGCAATTAGTAAGTGATACCCTCCATACCAACTTAGAAAAGTCAGAATCGTTAGTTGACTTAGTGTATAACAAAACTCAGGGTAATCCTTTTTATTTAACCCAACTACTTAAATCACTTTATCAAGAGAACTTATTGTCATTCAGTTTTAGTGAGGGTTGCTGGCAGTGGGACATTCATCATCTACAAAATATTGATATCACTGATAATGTAATTGAATTAATGGTCAGCCAGATTCAAAAGCTGTTACCAACTACACAAAATGTTTTAAAGTTAGCTGCTTGTATTGGTGACAAATTTTCTTTAGAAGTATTGGCAACTGTTAATAAAAAAAATCAGTCAGAAACAGCTATAGATTTATGGGAAGCTTTGCAAGCAGGTTTGATATTACCTTTAAACCATTACTATAAAATCCCCCTTTTACTCAATCAACAAGAAATAAACAATGGGGATTACCAATCAGAAACAATATTAAATAATACCTATCAAACAATTACATATAAATTCTTGCATGACCGATTGCAACAAGCAGCCTATTCTCTAATTCCTGATGAGCAGAAGAAAGCAACACACCTAAAAATTGGTCGATTGCTTCTGCAAAATGCAACGCCAGAAGAACGCAAAGAAAATATATTTGCAATAGTTAATCAACTCAATTACGGTACTGAACTACTCACATCTGAGTCAGAGAAATATGAACTAGCTCAATTCAACCTCTTTGCAGGGCAAAAAGCGAAAGCAGCGACAGCGTATGACTCATGTGTTCGTTATTTCAACATAGGTTTAAGGTTGTTGCCAGCCAATAGCTGGTGGACTCAATATGAGCTGGTATTAGCTCTGCATCAAAAAGCAGTAGAAGCAGCATTTTTAACTGGTGATTTTGAGCAAATGGAGCAGCTGATTAAAGTTGTTCTGCAACAAGCAAAATCGCAACTGGATAAAGTAAAAGTGTATGAGTTGCAAATCAAAAGTTATCAAGTACAAAGAAAACTTCTTGAAGCGGTAAAGCTAGGTTTACAAGTTCTAGAAATATTGGGAGTAAAACTAACTCAATCACCAACTGATGGCGATGTCCAGAAAGCTATTGAGGAAACAACAGCGAATTTAGCCGAGAAAGGAATAGAAAATTTAATTAATCTACCGTCAATGACAGATGCAGAAAAGATCGCAGCGTTTCGGCTCATAGTCAGTTTAGTTCCTATTGCCTATCAATCGGCACCTGCATTATTTATTTTAATGGCTTGTCAGCAAGTAAATTTATCAATTCAATACGGAATTACTTCTTTATCTGTTAGCGGGTTTGCTGATTATGGAATTATTTTCAGCGGTCTTTTACAAGATATAGAAGCTGCTCATAAATTTGGAGAAGTGGCTTTACATTTATTAGAAAAAATAAACACTCATGAGATGAGAAGCCAGATTTTATTTAAAGTTTCAACGTTCATCCTGCCTTGGAAATATCATGTTAAGGAAACATTACCACTTTTAGAAGATGCTTATTATAGTGGTTTAGAATATGGAGATTTAATACACAGTGGATATGCAGCTAGTAATAAGTGCCAATATTCTTATTGGAGCGGTTCAGAATTAAAAAGCCTAGAACAGGAAATGTCAAAATATAGTAAAGCAATCGCTCAAATTAATCAAGAAATAGCTTTAAAGTTTCATCAGGTGTTTCATCAGGCAGTTTTGAATTTAATAGGAGCGTCTGAAAATCCTTGTCATTTAGTTGGCGAAGCTTACAATGAAGAGGAATTTTTGCCCATTCATATTCAATTCAATGAGCGAACAGTAATTTATTATGTATTCTTGAATAAATTAATCCTGTGCTACCTGTTTGGTAAATTTTCTCAAGCTGTAGAAAATGCGACTAAAGCCGAACAATATTTAGATGGAGTAATTGGGTGGTTAATTGTACCGTTGTTTCATTTTTACGATTCTTTAGCACAACTAGCAATATATTCATCACTGCCACAGTCACAACAACAAGATTTATTAAGTAGAGTAATCAATAATCAAGAAAAAATGCAGAAATGGGCGCATTATGCCCCAATGAATCATCTGCACAAATTCTATTTAGTAGAGGCAGAACGCTATCGAGTTTTAGGTGAAAAAATAGAAGCAATTGAAATGTACGATCGCGCAATTACACTTGCCAAAGATAACGATTACATCAACGAAGAAGCGCTTGCTCACGAACTCGCTGCTAAATTTTATCTGTCATGGGGTAGACAAACGATTGCCCGCACTTACATGACTAACGCTTACCATGCTTATAACCATTGGGGAGCTGTTGCTAAAGTCAAAGATTTAGAAGCACGCTATCCCCAATTGATTATGCGCTCGCAGAACATCGCCAACATCAATATAGGAAATACTTTTACAAAAATATCTACAACTAGAAGTAATTCTCAAGCTTTTGATTTTTCCACAGTCATGAAAGCTTCTCAAGCTCTTTCTGGCGAAATTGTTTTAAGCAATTTGCTGGCTAATTTAATGCGAATTTTAATTGAAAATGCAGGTGCAGAAAAAGGATTTTTAATTTTAGATACAGCAGGTAAGTTACAGATAGAAGCTTCAGGAAGTGTAGATCAAGATCAAATAAATGTCGAGCAATCAATATTTGTGAAAAAGAGTCAGCAGCTACCAATATCCCTCATTAACTACGTGCAAAGAACACAGAAAGACGTGGTTCTAAATGATGCCACTAGCGAAACTGCATTTAATCTGGATAATTATATCATCACCCAAAAACCAAAATCTATTTTATGTACTCCAATTATTCATCAAAGTAAACTAATTGGTATTCTTTACTTAGAAAATAATTTAACAACTGGGGCATTTACACCAGAGCGTTTGGAAGTGTTACAACTTTTATCCTCGCAAGCAGCAATTTCAATTGAAAATGCGCGTCTGTATCATGATTTAGAAGAATATAATCGCACACTGGAAGTTAGAGTAAAAGAGCGAACTTTAGAATTACAAGCTAAAAATTTGCAACTGCAACAGGAAATTAGCGAGCGCCAAAAAGCAGAAGAAGCGGCAGCGGCAGCCAACCGCGCGAAAAGCGAGTTTCTAGCTAGTATGAGTCATGAACTTCGCACACCGCTCAATGGAATTTTAGGGTATGCTCAAATTTTTCAGAAAAATCAAAGTTTAACAACTCAGCAAAAGAATGGTATAAACATCATTCATCAATGCGGTGAACATCTACTAACACTAATCAACGATATTTTAGACATCTCTAAAATTGAAGCTCGAAAACTGGAACTTTATCCCACAGAATTTTATTTTCAGGATTTTATTGAGGGTGTTGTGCAAATCTGCCATATTCGTAGTGAGCAAAAAGGAATTTTGTTAACTTATCAGCAACTTTCTCCTTTACCTAGAGTTGTTAAAGCAGATGAAAAACGTTTACGACAGGTTTTAATTAATCTACTTAGTAATGCTATCAAATTTACAGAACAAGGTACTGTAAATTTTCAAGTGGGATACCATGAGGAAAAATTAAGGTTTCAAGTTGAGGATACAGGAATTGGTATAGCAGAAGAGCAATTAGATGAAATATTTTTGCCGTTTAAGCAAGTAGGAGAAGATAGCCGCAAAACTGAAGGTACAGGATTAGGATTGGCAATTAGCCGTCAATTAGTTGAGATGATGGGCGGTGAAATTAAAGTGAAAAGTACTTTAGGTAAAGGTAGTGTTTTCTGGGTAGATTTAGATTTACCTGAAGTTGTATCAGCAATTAATATTAAGAAAATTGACAAGTATCAAATTACAAGCTTTGTTGGAGATAAAAAGAAGGTTTTAGTGGTAGATGATAAATGGCAAAATCGTTCTGTTTTAGTAAATTTGCTAGAGCCTCTAGGTTTTGAAGTTATAGAAGCAACAGATGGCTTAGACTGTCTTAATAAAGCACAAGAGTTTAAACCAGATGTAATTTTTATGGACTTAGTAATGGGTGTGATGGATGGTTTTGAAGCCACTCGGCGCCTAAGAATGTTACCAGGTGTTAAGCAAGCAGTAGTAATTGCCATATCAGCTAGCGTTTTTGATTTTGAGCAAAAACAAAGTCGAGAAGTAGGTTGCGATGATTTTATTGTTAAGCCATTCCAAGTTGCGGAACTTTTAGAAAAATTAAGAGTGTACTTGGGATTGGAATGGGTTTATGAAGAAATAAAAAATGAGAGAAAAGACCCAAATGATATTAAAGTTAAATCACAAATTTTAAATAAAGATTTGATTGCTCCACCACCAGAGGAAATGGCAATTTTACTTGATTTGGCAATCAGGGGTAATCTAAGGAGTATTGTACAAAGAGCAGCTAAATTAGAGGAGTTAGATGAAAAATGGTCTCCATTTGCGACTCATTTATGCCAACTGGCTAAAGAATTTAAATGCAAACAAATCGTAACTTTTCTTAAAAAATATTTACAATCAACATGAAGTGAATTCAGAATGTTAATACAAGTAAAGCGAACTAGTAACAGTGATTATTTTTCCTTTATCATTGGTAAGTTTTCTACATTTATTGACTTTCGGCAAGCTAGTTCAATATCTTTATACCAATTTATTTGGTAGTAAATAGTCTAAATTATTATTCTTTCATCTCTCGGTATGATTTTGAATGAGGTTTTATGAGTACTGATGTTAGTGATAAAGGCGCCATTTTAATTGTTGATGACAACCCAGCAAATTTAGAAATGTTGCTTGAGTTTTTAGCAGATGCAGGATTTACTGTTTTGGTTGCGGAAGATGGCGAAAGTGCAATCACGGCAGCCGAATATGCCCCACCCGACATGATTTTATTGGATATACTGATGCCAGTAATGGACGGTTTTGAAACTTGTCGGCGCCTAAAAGCGAATCCATTAACGCAAGATATCCCCATTATTTTCATGACCGCACTCACGGAAACCGTGGATAAGATCAAGGGCTTGAGTATAGGAGCAGTGGATTATATTATTAAACCGCTACAGCACGAAGAGGTTTTAGCCCGGATTGAACTTCATCTGAAACTGCGAAACTTAACCAAGACACTGCAAGAGCAAAATCAGCGTTTAGAGAGGGAAATTTGTGAGCGCAAGCAAGCAGAACAAAAAATCTTCGAACAAGCTGCTTTGCTAGATATTACTACAGATGCAATTGCCGTTATAGATTTTGATAATCAAATCAGCTTTTGGAACCAAGGGGCTGAAAATTTATATGGATGGCAGGCAACAGAAGTAATTGGTCAAAATGTTAATCAACTTTTGTATCGACCGGATGTCTTACCTCAACTGCAACATATCCAAAAAAGTCTTACCGAACATGGCTGCTGGCAAGGTGAGTTGGAGCAAGTTACCAAACAAGACAAAAAAATTCTTGTTGCCAGTCGCTGGACTTTAATGCGCGATCAACATGGACAACTTAAATCCATTTTGACAGTTAACACTGACATTACAGAAAAAAAACAACTTGAAAGCCAATTTCTCCGCACTCAGCGTTTAGAAAGTTTAGGTACACTTGCTGGCGGCATTGCCCATGACTTAAACAATATATTGACACCAATTTTATCGTTAGCACAACTACTACAGCTAAAACACCCTAAGTCTGATGAATGGAATCAGCAAATGTTGAGGACGATAGAAAATAGTGCTAAACGTGGATCTGATGTAGTTAAGCAAGTGCTACAGTTCGCGCGCGGGGTCGATAGCGAGCATACCATTGTACTATTAAAAAATCTGTTCTTGGAAATTCAGCAAATTGTTCATAGCACATTTCCCAAATCCATAGAATTTTTTCTAAATATTCAGTCAGACCTTTGGAGCATAATTGGAGATGGTACGCACTTACATCAAGTACTAATGAATCTCATAGTCAATGCTCTTGATGCCATGCCTGATGGTGGTACTCTCAGTATTTCTGCCAAAAATCTGTTGATTGATGAACAATATGCTCGGATGAATCTAGAGGCATCGGTTGGCCCCCACATTGTAATTACTGTTGCGGATACAGGAATTGGAATGCCGCCAGAAATCTTAGATAGAATATTTGAGCCTTTTTTCACTACTAAAGAGGTGGGTAAAGGTACAGGTTTGGGACTTTCAACCGTAAGAGGAATCATCAAAAGCCACGATGGTTTTATTAGCGTGCATAGCGAAATTGGGAAAGGAACTAAATTTAAATTGTTCTTGCCAGCAATAAAGGCAATGGCAACATCGCTGACCGAAAATTTAGATTTGCCATATGGAAATGAAGAATTAATTTTAGTAGTAGATGATGAAGCTAAAATTCTCGAAACTACTCAAATTTTATTAAAAAGTTATAACTATAAAGTAGTGACTGCCAGTGATGGTATTGAAGCGATCGCACTGTATGCTAGCAACAAAGATCAAATCAGTGTAGTTTTGATAGATATGATGATGCCGTTGATGGATGGTGCAGTTACCATTCGCACATTGCAAAAAATCAATCCGTTAGTCAAGATTGTTGCTGTTAGCGGTATAGTAGGCAGCAATAAAATTTCCAAAGATGCGACTGTCAGCAAATTTATTTCTAAGCCCTACACAACTCAAGAATTATTACAAACTTTACATCAGCTTCTTTGCCGCCAAGGGACTTGCACAAAATAAATTTGGTAAAATATGTAATTGCACAGAGGTTAAATCTATTTTTTGGTACAACAGTAAACTTATAGATTCACAAACCATTGAGTTAGACATCAACAATCCAGGGTTATTATACGGCGCCACCGTTTTTACAACGCTGCGAGTATATAATTCTCTGGATAATCCTTTGACGCAATGGCAAGCACATCTTGCGCGGATTAAAACTTCCTTAAATTATTTTAACTGGCAGCAACCTAATTGGGATTCTATAAGCGTTGGCGCCGAATTAATGAAACAGCATTTTCCTGTATTGCGAATAACAGTGTTTCCTGATGGTAAAGAATGGATAACAGGAAGAACGCTGGCGCCAGATTTACAACAAAAGCAAAAACATGGAATTACAGCAAGTATAGTTCAAGATTATTACCGTTCGCTACCCACTCATAAAACAGGAAATTATCTGGCGCCAATTTTAGCAAAAACAAATGCCGCTCAAAACCATAATTGTCAAGAAGCTATATTTATAGACAAAGAAGGAAACTGGTTAGAAACAACAACAGGCAATCTTTGGGGATGGAAAGATAACTGTTGGTGGACTCCTCCCCTGTCTGAGGGTATTTTACCAGGAATCGCGCGGCAGTATATTGGAACTAATTTAATTAAACAAAATCAGGTAGTGCGCGAAGACGTTTGGAATATAAAGTTAGTTAAAAGCTTTGAAACGCTTGCTTACAGTAATTGTATAGTAGAACTTATACCTATCCATACCGTTGTTATAGATACAGGTATGTTAATATACGGCGCCCAACATCCAAGCTTGAAGGAATTACAAGCATTGTTTCAAAAGGATTAATATCATGATAAGATTTGAGAAAATATTTATTCTAATAATTGCTCTTGGTTATTTGACATTTGAAGTTAAGACAAGTTTTGCACAAACTATACCTCAAGAGATTAATAAAAATCAGCAATTAGAACAATGGCGTTACAGTCAGTTTATTCAAGAAGTCGAAAATGGAAACGTCGAGAAAGTTAATCTTTACCAAGACCTTACTACAGCAATAGTGACTCGCAAAAATGATACTAAACACAAAAGGGTAACTTTAGTTGATGACCCTGAATTAATTAATATTCTTATAGACAAAAATATTGATATTGATGTTATACCCGAACGACCTCAACCGATGTATGACAAACTTTCAACATGGTCATATAGTCAACTGCTGCGAGAGGTCAAAAACGGTAACGTCAAGCAAGCTATGATGTCTTCAGATGGTTACACTGCATTAGTTTTTTATAAAAACGAACCAACATTAAAATTAGTTCATTTAATTAATGACCCTAAACTAATTAACTATCTTGTAAATAAAGTTGACATCACCGTTTTACCAGCGAGTAAAGGGACTGACATTCTAGTTATAGAATATACAGACAAGACAACAGAAGCAAGTATAAGAGAAAAACCTCCTGAAAATCAACAATGGAGTTACAGTAAGCTAATTCAAGAAATCGATAAAAATAATATAGCTAGTGTTACTATCAATCAAGATGTTTCAGAATTAAGTGCAATTTCAAAAAATGGTTTAAAAAGTCAATTAGTTTATTTAGTTAAAAATCCAAAGCTTATTGAGACATTAATTAAAAACAATGTTGATATTACTGTTACACCAGAAAGCACGTATGTGCAAGACAAAAAATTTGAACAGCTAAAATATAGTAATTTGATTCAAGAAGCTTCAAATGGCAATATTAAACAAATAAATATATATCAAGACCGTCCTGTAGCGCTTGTGACGTTTAAGAATAATGCGAAGATAAAACTTGTTTATCTACCTCAATATCCAAGTTTAGTTAGTACATTAGCTCTCAATAAGGTAGATATTACTGCTATCCCTAAAAAAACAGATGAGAAAGATAGGCGATTTGAACAATGGTCATATACCAAGTTTATTCGAGAAGTGAAAGGTGGCGCCGTTGAACGTGTGTTGTTAAGTGCTGACCGAACCAAGGTTATGGTAAAGAGTAAAGGTGATGCCAAGAGGAAACTGGTTTACTTAGTTGAGGACCCAGAGTTAATTAATACTTTGACTACTAACAACGTTGATATCTCGGTTGTGCCTTAAGTTTAGTCTTGTGGGGTGGGCATCCTTGCCCGCCCTATATATTAGATGAGACATATTGGATGAGACATATTAGATGAGACGGGCAGGGATGCCCGTTCCACAAGATTATATTTCTACAAGATATTTCTACAAGATATTTCTACAAGATATTTCTACAAGATATTTCTACAAGATATTTCTACAAGATTATATTTTTACAAGATTGTGGTTTTGTAGTGTAATCCCTCTATGGGTACTCAGGCGCCTACAAGGGTTGGCTCGCTAGAATGTATCTTCAAGGGTTTGGTATCCACTTGGGCGCCAAGCTTAATGTAAAGAAGTTGACTGAGGGTTCTAGAATTTTTTTTGCTTTTACATGAATATGAGAGCATTTTGCGATACCTTAAGATAAGTTAACATAATTCTTAACTACACCCAGTTGATTTCGGAACGCTCTGCGGTTCTCTCATAAACAAGAGGCACCGGGCATGACAGCACAAAATGTACAGGAGGACTCACTTCGGTGAATAGTAACAACAACAATAATAATAAAAAGTGGAGAAGCGCGGGGCTGTACGCACTGCTGTTTATTGTAGTCATAGCGTTGGGAACAGCGTTTTTTGACAAACAGCCTCAAAACAGGGAAACATGGCGCTATAGCCAGTTTATTCAAGAAGTAGAAAGAGGTAACGTCGCACAAGTAAGACTGAGTGCTGACCGTACACAAGCTATCGTCAAGTCACAAAGTGGCAACCAAGTATTGGTAACTTTGGTAGACGACCCACAATTAATTAATACGCTTACTGAGAAAAACGTAGATATCAGCGTTTTGCCTCAAACCGATGAAGGTTTCTGGTTTAAGGCACTTAGCAGTTTATTCTTCCCAGTATTACTACTAGTAGGTTTATTCTTTTTACTGCGTCGAGCGCAAAATGGTCCTGGTAGTCAAGCGATGAACTTTGGTAAGTCGCGTGCTAGAGTCCAAATGGAACCGCAAACCCAAGTAACTTTTGGTGATGTTGCGGGTATTGACCAAGCAAAACTGGAATTAAACGAAGTTGTTGACTTCCTTAAAAATGCTGACCGCTTTACTGCTATTGGCGCCAAAATTCCCAAAGGTGTATTGTTAGTTGGACCTCCAGGAACAGGTAAAACCTTGTTAGCACGCGCGGTTGCGGGTGAAGCTGGTGTACCTTTCTTCTCTATCTCTGGTTCAGAGTTTGTAGAGATGTTTGTTGGTGTAGGTGCTTCTCGTGTGCGTGACTTGTTCGAGCAAGCAAAAGCGAATGCACCTTGTATTGTATTTATAGATGAAATTGACGCAGTAGGTCGTCAACGTGGCGCCGGTTTAGGTGGTGGTAACGACGAACGTGAACAAACCCTTAACCAGTTGCTCACCGAAATGGATGGTTTTGAAGGTAACACAGGTATTATTATCATCGCTGCTACCAACCGTCCCGACGTATTAGACGCAGCATTATTACGTCCTGGTCGTTTCGACCGTCAGGTAGTAGTAGACCGTCCTGACTACGCTGGTCGCGTAGAAATTCTTAAAGTACACGCGCGTGGTAAAACTTTAGGTAAAGACGTGGACATCGAACGTATTGCACGTCGTTCACCAGGGTTTACAGGTGCTGACTTGTCGAACTTGCTAAACGAAGCAGCAATTTTGGCAGCACGTCGTAACCTTACCGAAATTTCGATGGACGAAATTAACGACGCTATTGACCGCGTATTAGCAGGTCCAGAGAAGAAAGACCGCGTAATGAGCGAACGTCGCAAGCAGTTAGTAGCGTATCACGAAGCAGGTCACGCTTTAGTTGGTGCATTAATGCCCGACTATGACCCAGTACAAAAAATTAGCATTATCCCCCGTGGTCGTGCAGGTGGTTTAACTTGGTTTACCCCTTCTGAAGACCGTATGGACAGCGGACTTTATAGTCGTTCCTACTTAGAAAACCAAATGGCTGTTGCCTTGGGTGGACGTATCGCTGAAGAATTAATCTTTGGTGACGAAGAAGTAACCACAGGTGCTTCGGGTGACTTACAACAAGTTGCACGAGTTGCCCGTCAAATGGTGACACGCTTCGGTATGAGCGACAAACTTGGACCCGTAGCTTTAGGGCGCCAGCAAGGTAACATGTTCTTAGGACGTGACATCATGTCCGAGCGCGACTTCTCCGAAGAAACCGCTGCTTCTATCGACGAAGAAGTACGTAAGTTAGTAGATGTAGCTTACATACGCGCGAAAGAAGTATTAGTTAAGAACAAACACATCCTTGACAAACTAGCAGATATGTTAGTTGAAAAAGAAACCGTAGACGCAGAAGAACTGCAAGATTTACTCGCTAACAACGACGTACAAACCGCAGCATTCGCGTAATGAATTAGGAGTTAGGAGTTAGGAGTTAGGAGTTAGGAGTTAGGAGTTAATGAAGTAATTTCTAACTTCTAATCAATAAAAATACATTTGTAGGGTGGGCAATGCCCACCTTACTTTTTGCTAAAATTTTAGTGATTAACTAACCCTGGATTGTAAATAAAATAAATACATTATGCTAGAGTACAATCCATTATCCTGCCTTCCTTCTTCTGAAGAACTTCCCGACTCGGATGATACACCTGTGGATAATCAACTGCAACATCTGATACCAAGTTTACTGGAAGCAATTTTGGCAATGGCTTGGTCAGAGCGGATGGACTGGTTTTTTGCCGCAGATATGGCTGTTTATTATGACCCTGATTTACCAGGAATAGTACCAGACGCTTTTCTTAGTTTAGGAGTTGAGCGATATTTTGATGAAAATTTACGTCTAAGTTACGCAATTTGGGAAGAAGAGCAAGTCCCAATTTTGGTATTAGAAATAGTATCTCAAACTTATCGTGGCGAATATTCGAGCAAAAAAGACAAATATGCTTCACTAGGAGTATTATATTACGTTGTTTATAATCCTGGGCGCCGTCGTAAAGCACGCTTTGAAGTGTATAAATTAGTAAATGGTGAATATCAGTTATTACCGGGACACCCTGTTTGGCTACCAGAAGTCGGTTTGGGTATAGGAGTGGAAAGAGGAACTTATCAAAGTATCACGCGCGAGTGGGTGTATTGGTATAACGAACAAGGGAAGCGCTTTTTAACTCCAGAAGAGCGTGCGGCTAAATTAGCTGATAAATTACGTGATTTAGGTATAGACCCTGATAGTGTTTGATGTTTTATCATGAAATGGGTAACATAACATCGTCAACCTTTTATTGTTAAAATCAAAAGTTCTATAATAAATGATTTATGACAATTAATATTCCAATTGATGAGGCTTTAATAAAAGAAGCCTTAAGCTATGATAATTACTATTCTCGGCGCCTGGTGGCTCATTGCTGTTTAATTAATCGCTTTCAAAATCTATTTCTAGTTGAGTTTCGGTTACTGTATCATCTTCTTCGTCGGCTAACTCAACATTTGGCTCGTCCATTCTTTCGGAAAGATGCTCGGTAAATGTTTGTATAAATCGTTGAAGCTCTGCTTGATTTGGAATTACACTTCTTTCTCCTCCATCTCCGAATAAAAAGAATTTTGTACTAGCTTGTGAGGCTTCAACTATTGTTAAATCCATTTCTTTTCTAAGAGCTATTTGAACAGATAAACAATGAGGATTTCCCCTGTTCATTAATTGTCCTCTACCTAACCAATCAAAAAATTCTGATTGTGAAATTCTTATTTTTGAATTTATTGTAGAAAGGGGTATCACAGTCTGATTTTTTCCTAACTTATATATTGGTTGTTTGGGGTAAGATTCATCTGAGAGCTTTATTTTTCCGTCTTCAACCAGATAACCTATTGCTATATCCGAACGTTCAGATGGTGTCTTGAAAGAAACTTTCCCAGCTTCCCAAATTGGGTAAGTCCCAAATGGAACACGTACTTCAGTAAAAATATCTAATTGCGGATACGATTCACACAGCTTAATGATTAAGTTGATTAAATAATCTTGCATGAGAGCAGCAGTTAAATTTCGTGATAAATTTTGGCTGAAATTAAACGTCTGCTTATTTGTATTATCACCTAACCAATTATACCTCTGTACAAATGCCTCTAAACCATCTACTGGATTTGCATTAGCAAAAATATCATAATTAGACCGAGTTTCATCAAGAATCTCAGCTAACCTTTTTTGAGCATCAGAACCACTCAGCCGAAAATCATTAATATATTGATTCAAAAACTTCATTTATTGAGCCAATCCTAAAAATTTAAAGATAGTTGTTCAGTTATTACAGGCTTGCGTATAAAATTATTCTTAATATGTTGAAGTTTGGCACCTTGACTTTCGCTTTGTTCTAAAGCTTGTAATAGTGTATTCCCGATAGCTTTTGCAAGAAGTGGTGGAACTGCATTTCCTACTTGCGAATATTGGGGAAGTTCAGAATTTCGTTTTTTATTTCCCTTACCACCCCCACCAGATGCTCTTGGTCCTAAAAACTCAAATGTGTCATCAAATGATTGAAGACGAGCCATTTCACGAACAGTAAGAATTCTGTGCCTTTCATAGTGAACAAAATCGTCAGGTAGAGTGACAACAGTAAAAGAAGGTAAATCTGGGTGTAAACGTACACACCATTTTTTTGCAGAATGTAAATGTGCTTCCCATAGTGCTTTTGGTATTGAATCTAAACCTTTACCTTGTTCAATCATTGCAAACCTGGCAATAACTTCAGGTGAATGTTTAGCTGCTTCATGATTTTTAAGGTCATTATCTGCACGTTCAATTCCTCGTTGCAAAAATAATCTTCCGTTTCTACTTTCTTGCTGATATTTACTGTTTGGAGGGTAACTAATATCATAATTATTTGTAGTTTCCCAGGTTCTTAAAAAGGCTAAATCTCCTATTGCTTCTTTTACTGTTATATATTGCTCATGATGGCTTGGAGCTATATTTTTAATTTGTGGCACATCTTCTCGATGCCCAATAAAGAAAATACGCTCTCTTAACTGAGGAACTCCAAAATCCGCAGCATTTACTTGTATTAGTCCATTTAATCTATATTTTACTGATTTGAGATTGGATACTTGTTCATAAATCTTTTGAATAGTTTTGCCACCATACATTGTTGCTAAACCAGGCACATTCTCCATTACAAAATATTTAGGCTTTAAAGCTTCTATAACTCTTAGATACGAAATAAATAAATCATTACGAGGGTCTTCTTCATTTCGTTTTCCAAACACTGAAAATCCTTGGCAGGGTGGTCCACCCACTATGACATCAATACAAGACTCACCAATTTGATTATTTACACAATCTATAATATTTTGGACAAAACTATCGGAGCTAATATCTTCTACAAGAAAGGAATAATTTATACCTAGTTGCTTGCTAAATCTATTTTTATGTGTTAAACGCGCGTTTGGATGTATATCACTTGCTGCAACTAGTTTAAAACAACTTCTATCATGACTGGCTAACAACATTCCTTCAGTAAAACCCCCGGCGCCTGCGAATAAGTCTAAAAAAGTATATATACCCATAATTATATAAAAATTAAGCCAATAAATAGTAATATAGAGGCGCCTTAAAATAAAACGTCTCTATATATTACGTGAATGTTGTATGTTTTAGCTAGTAGGTAGGTGGTAACATATCGCAAACACTAACTACTAAATCAGGGAACTGTAACGGTGAAATAGTTTTATCTTCACTCAAAACAGTTTTACTTTTGTAACCTTCCGGTGTTGGTTGTCGATATACATATAATTCACGGTCAATTACATCTAGTACCCAATAATCAGCAATACCTGCTTTTGCGTAAGTTTTACCTTTGGTATCGCAGTCAAATTTTAAGCTACTATCAGCAACTTCAATAATTAAATAAACTTCTTCTGGTGTGGGATGGTGGTCAGCGTAACGTAAAGGGTCTATTTTAACTACAGCTACATCAGGTTCGGGTTCAGAATTCTTACTTAAAGCTATTGGGTCTTGGATAGATACCCACGCACGGTTATTCAAAGCTTCTTTGAATAAATAATCTGTCCTGCCTACCGCAGACCTATGTGCTGTACTCTTTGCGCTCTTCCAAATAATTTTTCCTTCTAAAAGTTCTACTCGTTCTGAACTATCCAAAATACCAGTCTCTGCCATGCGATGGTATTCATCAACTGTCCATAAGCGAAGGTTAAAGGTTGTTTCTATACTTTGCATGGCTCTAAAATATCCTCAACAAACAAAGCCTTATTTACATGATACACAATTCGCAGCTATAAGTTGATTGGGGCACCTTACGCTGTTCTTACCTAGCGTGTAGCATTATCAAAATGTTTTTTAAACAACATATATTGCTTTTATCGTTATATTGATATAGATTATCAATCAATTGTCACTAAGTAGCACCAAAAGGTATTGTACAGTTATGCAAGTGAAAGTGGTAAAAGCGATTGCTCCGCATTTAGCGTTATTGGGGTTAACGATAGGCGCCTTTGGATGTAGCCAAGAAACAGCAACAAATACTCCCAGTAGTCCAGAAGCAGTAGCAACACCTGCTGCAAATACTACTCAGAGTGCTGGAAATGCGATAAAAGTAGCCTTTCCCAGTCGTTCAGATTCAACAGACTTACAAAATAAAGCCAATGCTGTTGCTGCATACTTATCAAAAGAAATTGGTAGTCCAGTAGAAGCAGTAGTAGGAGATGACTCTGCTGCTGTTGAAGCATTGCGCGCGAACCAAGCAGATGTAGCATTTTTGAGTAGTCGTCCAGCATTGAAAGCAGAACAACTAGCAGGCGCCAATCTATATTTAGCAGAAGTTCGCCCCACCTATTCAGGTAAGCAAACTTATAACTCGGTATTTGTCGTACCAAAAGATAGTCCTCTGCAAAGCAAAGGTTCAGCTAAAGAAACACTGCAACAACTCAAAGGTAAAAAAATGGCGTTTACTTCGCCAACTTCTGGTTCAGGGTTTATTTTCCCTGTTAGCGAATTAGTCAAACAAGGTTTCGTGCCCAACCGAGACAAACTTGACGGTTTCTTTGGACAAGTTAGCTACGGTGGTAACTACAGCAAAGCATTACAAGCAGTCTTACGCGGACAAGCAGAAGTTGCCGCAGTCTCAGAATATGCACTACAACCACCTTACATTACTGCCGAAGAAGGTAAAAAGCTGCGAGTTCTCCACGCAATACCCAACGTACCAGCACATGGAATAGCAATAGATGATGATGTTCCAGCAGAAAAGCGCGAAAAAATCATCAGCGCGCTATTAAAATTAAATCAAAAAGATAACAACAAACTTTTAAGCGACTTATACAACTCCACCGAACTCGTCAAAGTTGAACACAAATCACATTTACAAGGAATGCGTGAAGCACTAAAAACAGTAGCAATTGACCCATAAACTCACAACTCCATAATTTTACACAACATTCCCGGAATTGCTTGAAGCACCGGGAATTTTATTAAACCCGTAGGTTGGGTTCCGGCTTTGCGTTTACGTAGTACGCCGCAGGCGCAACCCAACATAAATACTTGATATCGATAATTATTAACAAAAATTATATTAGTAAATTAGACTATTAATAAATAATAAAAATTTGAATAACCTGCATATAAATAATTATAAAATTATCATATAAGCCTGCCTCAGTGCATCTTTCACTAAATGAAAACGAAGCACAACAGCAAGCAAGAAACTTAATATCACAGGTACAGCAGACAGATGCCGCAAAGCGTCGCAAGCTTTTAGAATTAGTAGAAAGAATGCTAGTTTATAAGTTCTCATCCAATAGCAGACAGGAGTTAGAAGCAATGTTTGGATTAACAGAATGGCGCCAAACCCGATTTTATCAAGAAGTTCAAGAAGAAACAAAATTAGAAACTGTTCCTCGTATGTTAAGTGAAGGACTAAGCGTAGAGCAAATTGCTAGGATACTTGAGCTAGATACAGAAGTTGTACAACAGGTAGCTAATAAGCATAATCAAGAATCTCAAACTTAAAAGCTTTATACTGTCTGTACTTAGGCGCCGAGCGATAAATGCACTCGTTACGGCGCCTTAATAATTACAATATTTGGCTTTAACTTTTTCGCACATGCCTAACTGACCGGAATGCACCTTGTCAACAAGGGTAAGGTGGCTTTTGCCGCACCTACGTAAGAATAGGTGTTACAAGCTTTTTTATTCTCAATAAAGTTAAGGTGCATTCCGATAAGCTAACACAACTTAAAAAGTAATATTATCTTGTATCCACTTTTTAAATCCTTTCAACGCACTGCTTCTTCCTTCAACTCTACTTTGTTCAACAAATCTAGGAATTATTTCTAATATGGGTAACTTGGGAAAAGTCGGGCTAACATCAGATTTAGCATACTCACCATTTTGGTAAATATCTATTTGAAGGTTGCCGTTGTCGTAACGCCATAATTCTGGAACTCCAAGCTGCTTGTAAGCATCCAACTGAGTTTTAGAAGTAACATCAACTTCAATAGCGTTCGTCGGGTGGTGGGTCAATTGTAAGGTCGATACGTTCTTTACCAACCATCAAAGCATAATTTTGAATATAGAAAGAATCATCTAGTTCTACACCTTGAGCCATATCTTCTCGCTTAAACGTTGTTGACCCAAATGGCTCGCAGTCTATTTCTAGTGCATCTAAGAGAATTTTAACTAAGTCTCCAATGATAACTTTGGCTTTTTCGTGCTTCGGTAACGGCATTCTGATTTCTAATGTACCCTGGCTGTAAGCTAGACGCGCGGCTCTATGGGCGCCAAGCTCTTCTAAAATTGCTTCAAACTCTTGCCAACTGACATCATGGAACATAACTCGATGTCCTGGTGGCACACTTAATTGTCGTAATTGAAGCGTCACCATTTTAGTAAAGTTTTAGATTAAATAGGTAAAGTTATTATAGCAAAGCACGAATTCTGGTACATTATGTCCGGACGCTTGCTCAATGCTATAAATTTGCTGTATCAAAACATCTGTAGGCACCTATTCATTATTGTTAGAGTTGGATATACGTAAGAATTTGGTCAAAATCTCTCCAAATTTAGAGTACCCACAATCATTAGATTTAATAACAGCACGCAAGTATTATGAATAACGTAAGAAATTTCTAGCAGTCTGAGCGAGTAATTGTAAAAATACTGAAATTTGATTAATCAGTATATACACTCAAGGCATTAATAATCTTAAATCGTTAGTATATAAATTAAATCTGCTTATTATATAAAACTTAGAAATAAAACAATTCAATCAAATGAGCAATCCCTCTAACAATAATATTGACCCTAATAATCAGAGTGAATACTCACCTTGGAATCCTTTTTTACCAACGAGACGAGATATAGAAAGAAGTGAAGAGTTATCAAAAAAAGAGCCTTGGGTGGCTGGAGTTTTGAGCTTTCTTCTTCTACCTGCTGCTATGATTTACCTGAATCGAGGAGTGAACAATCTTAAAATTATTGGATACGTCTTTGCTATTGCCTTTATGACTGGATTAGTAACTTACAACGGCAAAAATGAAGAAGAACTTGATTCAATAGGTAATGTGGTAGGAATATGTGGTCAAATAGCAGTAGTTGCAGAAAATATTAGAGCAGTTACTCTCGCGCGTAAACGGGTTTCTTAAGACTATATTGTGTAAGTCTATCAATCTATACGCAAATACATTAACTACCTTTTTCTTCGTTGATTTCAGAACGTCCCTTTGCTTGGTAGACTGCTTTTCTCAGTTCAGGCAACTCGTCATCGTTGGCAAAAACGCCAGCTTGGCTCAAAAGAATAGAACGACTATCTTTAGAACGTAGCCAATTGTCAATAGCAACCTTTAAAAATCGCCATTCGTTTCCTATTTGGCGCCCTAGAATGCTTCCTTGTAAAGCTTGATGTAAAACTGTTTCAACTTTCAGGCGTAAATATTTTGATGTTTCTTCTAAAGTAAGAACGTCAGGTATAGTGACTTTATCCATATAGAGTTAACTTATATAATGTATATTTTCAAAAGTGTATTAATAGAAAACGCAGAATTTCGTGCGTCAATATTAGATTGCTATGATTCCCAAGCTTTATTTGATGATGAACGAGGACGTTATGGTTCGGGGATAGGTTCACCTTCTGCTTGCCACGCTTCCAAATACATTTCGATTACTTCTTCTCCATTACAAATAGCTTCTTCACGAGTTTTACCGTGAGTACAAGGCATAACGACGCGCTCGCTAAACTCTGGTATGGTAACTAGAAAAAGCTCATCTTCATCACTCCACTGAAGAATCATACTATACCGATTAATGAATCTTTATCCTCCAGTATTTCTTGAAGTTCTGCTAATAGTTTTTGTAACTATGCGCTCCAAGTAGCGTGGTACATCATCTCCATCTTTACCTGGAATTGTTAATGTTTTTCTAAGTAAAGGATGGCGCCAACGCTCATGACTACCTTTTCCGCGCTTTGGTAGATAAATAAACCCCTCACGCTCAATCTCAGCTTTGAATTCTCGAATCTTTCTTGGCATAAGTCTTTTTACTCTTGCCTATTCCCTCATAATACTGATTGAGATTGCTTAACAATATTAGTCGCGCAAATCATAAACCGAGTCCCAAGTGTAATTTTAACGCAGCATCAACTAAAACCATCAACTCTTCGCTTAAACTACCCACAACTTCACCAGTTATACGTTCTTTAGAAATTGTCCGGACTTGTTGCGCTTGTACTTTAGAAGGTCTGGATAAATTGCTATCCTCCGAGGAAATTAAAACCTCAAATGGATAAACGCGCGTGACGTTAGAAGTCAACGGTAAAATTGTCACTGTGGTAGAAGTACGGTTATTTGCATTATTGCTTACTATCAAAACCGGACGACGTTTGCCCATTTCTGAACCTACCACAGGACTAAGGTCAGCGTAAAAAATATCACCACGTTTCATCAGCTAATCCATCCGCGACTGTCACATCCCAAGCACTGTCAACCTCAGCAGAAGCTAATCGATAAGCTTCTTCTAGTTCCCGGTTTCGCAGTAATTCCAATGCTTCCTCAATTACTTGAGAACGGGACTTACATCCCTTGCTCAGTTTATAGTTTTCAATAAACTCCACTAAGGATGGTGGTAAGGAAATAGATAATTTCTCTACATTCATATTCCTACTATTGGTAGTAAAATTCTTCCTACCAATATAGTAGCTTAGTTCCTGACCCTAAAGTATTTTGCGGTTAACTGAAAAATGATTGTAAGACTGAAAGTACGCTTACATTAGCACCCACATGACCCTTAAAGTACAAACCGTAATCACGCTTATCCCTTGAAGTCATGCTTTGAATATCTTTTAGTACTTTTATTCTAATGCGCTCTTTGATATAATTTATTTATTCAAATTCAGATGAAATTTATGGCAGAGAAAATTTCGACACTCCAACAAGCACTCGATGTTGTGGAAGCACTTAATCCACAAGAACAGGCAATACTTGTTGATGTTATCAGCAAGCGTTTAAGTCAAAAGCAAAGTCCGGAGTTGTTAAGGGAAGTTACACAAGCTAGACAGGATTACCAACAAGGTAATATAAAACGTGGGTCTGTTGCTGATTTGATGGCGGAGTTAGATGAGTGAAAAATTTAGTTTGGAGTACGAGGTTTGTACGTAAATTCAAGCGTTTAATAAAGAAAAATCCACAGTTGCGCTCGCAGGTTGAAAATATACTACAATTGTTAACCCAAGACCCATTTGATTCAAGCTTGCATACTCACAGGTTAAAGGGCGATTTAGATGGATTATGGTCTTGTTCAATAGACTACGATAATCGTATTTTATTTGAATTTGTAACAAATCTAGATTCGGGAGAGGAAGAGATATTTTTGCTTACTTTAGGCTCGCATGATGATGTTTATTAATAAATGCTTCCTCAATTACGTGAGAACGGGATTTACATCCTTTGCACACTTTATAGTTTTCGGTAAACTCCACTAGGGATGGTGGCAAAGAAATAGATAACTTCTCTACATTAATATTCCTACTATTGGTAGTAAAAATCTTCCTACCAACATAGTAGCTTAGTTTCTAACCATAAAGTCAAAACAGGTTAGCTGAAAAATGATTGTGAGACGAAAATGAGCTTACATCAGCAGTTGCAGCGTAAAAATTCGGCTTCTTCCTAAAATTAATAGTATACTTGTACTGATATATACGTATAAAAGCAGTAATATAACTGAAATTTTCTAAATAGTGTTAATGATGTCTTTAAATTGGGAATATTTAGATTAGAACAATTTTTTCAAATTTAAGTTCTACTAATCATGACACAGCAAAATGTTTCAGAGCTTGCAAAGCAGGGCAATGCTGTAGTACAAAAATATATCCGGCTATATTTTTTCTTGGTTAGAATTGACACAATCATTTTGGGCATTTAGGTTTCTCTCTAAATGCCTAAAAATCAATGTACTTGTATTTAAATCATATATTAGGGTTTAAAATGGCATTCACAGAAGATATTGCTAAGTTGTCAGAAAGAGTCCGTAATAGAGCGGAACAAGTTGTAGGAGAAGAAGCGACTAAAATGGCGCTCATTGTACCTTTTTTAAGCACTCTTGGTTACGATGTTTATGATCCAAGTGAAGTGAAACCTGAATATATAGCAGATTTTGCTATTAGAAAAGCAGGACAGTTTGAGAAGGTTGATTATGCAATAGCCATTAACGGTAGTATTGTAATGCTTGTAGAAGCAAAAGCCCGTGGACAAAAAGCAGAAGCTCATGATGGTCAGCTTAGTCGTTATTTCAATGGTCTTATAACTACTAAGGTTGCTATAGTAACCAATGGTGTAGAATATCGTTTCTTTACAGACTTGCGTGACAAAAATGTCATGGACAAGGAGCCATTTTTTACCTTTAATATTCTTGAGTACGATAATAAAGATATAGAGAATCTGAAGTTATTCCATAGAGATAATTTTGATGTAGCATCGATTAATCAGTATGCAGAAGAAATGGTTTACGTTAAAGGAATGACACAGCTAGTCGGTCATCTTTTACGTTCTCCATCCGAAGAATTTATTCGCTTTTTGGTGGGTGAACTAGGTAAGGTGGCGCCTAACTATCAGATACAAGGCAAAATTACCAATAAAGTGATTGAAAAGTTTAAGCCTATTGTTAAAAAATCTATCCAAGGTAGTTTAGTCGAATTAATGACACGCTCGTTAAGTCAAGAGATTATTCAATTGAGCGAAGGTACAAGCTCAGAAGAAGCTGAGGAATTAGATACTTCAGACATAAATAATGCCACAGTTCCCGAAGAATCGAAAATTATAACAACAGAAGAAGAACTTAGAGCTTTTGATAAAATAAGGAGTATCGTGACCACCTCAAAAAATTATCAGCATGATATTTACTATAAAGATACAGAATCTTACTTTAGTATTCATCTTGGTAAAACGACTTGGTGGTTTCTTCGTTTTTACTTGTCTTCTTCTAAAAAAACATTTATTGCTCGATTAAATCCAGAAGAAGCAAAATGTCTATCACCAGAATTTATAGTTCAAGAAGTACCTTCTTCAGCATCAGAAGTTATATCGAAAATTACTATTTCTTCTGTAGACGACTTGGATAAATTATCTCCAATTATCATTAAAGCTTATGAAGCAGAAGCTTCTAAGCACTCACTTCAGAAAGTGTAGAGAGGATGTTAGGTTACAGCAGGTTGACAAACGCGCAGGTTATGTTATAAGTGATGATGTAATTACCGTAGTACTACTATTGTATACTGTTGCTAACTATCCAATCAGCCGTGTTTATCCATCTCTGAACCTACCACATTGAAGCATACATATTTTGTTGTACAGGAAGGGAAACTTATTATGGAGAGGAAACTAGCTATCAAAAAGTTTTACGAAGAAAAAATCATGAGTGATTTTGGTGATGAGATTTTTGACCCTTTTCAAGAAAAATATGAAATAGCAAATACTTGTTTTAATCCAGATGATGTATACAAATTTGAAAATATAGATATTGAACAGCTAGCTTTAAAATTATTAAAAGAAGAAGTTCCTACAAGTGTCTTGAGTGCATTTAAACGTCATATATGGTATGCAAAACACTTAGCAAGTCACATTATTGTTTTTAAAATTCCTGTAAATAAGGTTACAACTTTTGCAATTTGTATAAGTGGATATGTAGATGATGGGTGGGATAATGCTGGTCAGTTTATTGAAGTTTATGACGAAGAAGGTCAACTAGTAGGGGCGAAAATAGTATACGAGGATGATTTGGATGATTGGCGATGGATGAATCGCCCAATAAGAGAGGAAGATTTTAATCATCCGGCGCCTCCTTGGTTAGAGGAAGAATATAAATCATAATTTTTAAGGGTTTAGTTTAACATCTATCAGTACTCCAGCTAAGTCACCCTCTTGTGTATATCCAAGAACATATATATTAAATTCACTGTTTGAGTTGGCACCGATAGCATACACTACTAAGTCATTTAAAAATAATTCTAACCAATGGTCTAGGTTTCTAAAATTTTCATCTATAGGATACTCTGGAAGTGGATACTCTTCATCACACGAGTCCGAAATATCACAATAAGTATCAATATACACTTCTATATTACGTAATTTCGGGCTAAATATTGTTGCTAGGCTCTGAATACCATCAAATTATTGAGTAATTAAAAAGCCTACTGATGCTAATACTTTCTCTAAAATTTCCTCTCTAGTTTCTGTAATATGCCATGTAAATTTTTGACTATCATTTTTTTGTAAAATGTGTATGTGAACAGATTTTTCTAAAAGATTTATTAAATTTAACGCTGATTGACTAGGTGAAGTTATAGGTGTTATCAAAAAATCTTTTGATGTGCCTCCTAGCCGATTTTTGCCACTTGTTTTGAGTTCATAATCAAATGAGGATGAAATTCCAAACCATTCATTATCATCTGTCCTACCAATAAAAATATAAAAGCCTTCATCAGGAAAATAAGCTCTATAAACTTCTATTTCTTTTAAATTAGATTTAATAATTTCAATTAAATGTTGCCAGTCAGGTTGATTTAATGAATTAATATCTATACAATCTTAAAGAATGTATACCCCATATTTTATTGGATAGTATCAATTTTTCTGCTGTCAGTTCTCCTTGAACGTCTGTCTCCCAAATAAAAGGATTTAATTTACCAGAATCTGCAAATAGTAAACCTTTTACTAAATTAGCCAATGTGGATTGAATTTGTTCATTTACTGGTTCCATCAATTTTTTATGTAAATCAAAAGATTCTGTATAAGTATTTTGTGGTGCCTATCTTATTCAAATATATTTAACTTTTACTTAAAACGTGTTAAAACTTTACTTTTAAATAAACTTAAAAATTTTTAAGATGCTTCGTTCCTCAGCATGACAGGTTCATATTTTACCCGTTTAGAGTATACATGTCTATAAATAATAATCTTGTGGGATGGGCATCCTTGCCCGTCCTTCTATAAATTAATGTTGGGTTGCGCTGTCGCTCCACCCAACCGCTCGCAAAAAAGGATGAGCAGATGCCCATCCTTAAAATTACATATTATGGAATTTATGAAATTATGTTCCTGATGTCCAGGAGTTGGTGTATTCGATTTGGTCGGGGGTGAGGGTGTCTACGGTGATACCCATTGCTTGTAGTTTCAAGCGTGCGATTTCTTTGTCTACGTCAGCGGGGATGGAGTGGATACCTGGTTGCAGTTTACCTTTGTTTTTTAGTAGGTATTCGGCGCCCATTGCTTGGTTTGCGAAGCTCATATCCATTACAGCGCTGGGGTGTCCTTCTGCTGCTGCTAGGTTGACTAAGCGACCTTCTCCTAATACAACTACTGACTTACCGCTGGTAAGTTTGTATTCTTGGGTGAAAGGACGAACGTCTTTAACTTCTTCAGCTTTAAGTGCTAGGGCTTTAAGGTCTATTTCGATGTCGAAGTGACCAGAGTTACAAACAATGGCGCCATCTTTCATAGCGTCGAAGTGTTCGCCACGAATAACGTGTTTGTTACCTGTTACGGTGATGAATAAGTCACCTAAAGGAGCAGCTTGTGCCATTGGCATTACACGGAAACCGTCCATTACAGCTTCAATTGCTTTTACTGGGTCGATTTCGGTGACAATTACGTTGGCGCCCATTCCAGAAGCGCGTTGTGCTGTACCTTTACCGCACCAACCGTAACCTGCAACTACAACTGTTTTACCAGCTAGTAATATGTTGGTTGCACGGATGATACCGTCTAAGGTGGATTGACCTGTACCGTAACGGTTATCGAAGAAATGCTTTGTGTCAGCGTCGTTGACGTTCATTGCTGGGAAGGTAAGAACGCCATCTTTTAACATCGCTTGTAAACGTACAATACCTGTGGTGGTTTCTTCTGTGGTACCAATCAGGTCAGCGATTTGATGGGGACGCTGTTGAATTAATGTTGCTACTACATCACAACCGTCGTCAATAATGATATTTGGACGGTGGTCTAATGCGATTTGTACGTGACGACTATAGGTTGCTTCATCTTCGCCCTTAATAGCGAAAACAGGAATACCATAATCTTCAACTAAGCTCGCTGCTACGTCGTCTTGTGTGGAAAGTGGGTTACTAGCAATCAAAATTGCATCGGCGCCACCTGCTTTTAAGGCAATTGCCAAATGTGCTGTTTCGGTGGTTACGTGACAACAAGCCGAAATACGAATACCAGCGAAAGGCTTCTCTTTTTCAAAACGGTCGCGAATTTGTTTGAGAACTGGCATTTCACGTCCAGCCCACTCAATGCGCTGTCTTCCCAAGGAAGCTAGGGCGAGGTCTTTAACCTCGTGCTTTAGTCGGGGAGATGTTGCAGTCATTAAAAACTTCCTCAATTTAATTTGAAAACACAGCGTAATAATTACGCTCTCTACTAGGGTAATCCATGATTGAGAAAGTTAGTAGTACTTCACTTTTTCAGTCGATGGCTTCCATGCACTAGCTTGCCGCTTGATAGGCGTATTGTCAATGTTCTCTATACTACTTTTTCATTAATTTAACTTTTATTTCCGTAAATATACTTATACAAATTCACATAAAGGGTCTGCCAGCAAGACATGTAATAAGTATGCGCTTGTAACAAATAACTCATCCGTTACATCCGCTCATCATCCGTTGCCATTTTTCATCTTTCTAAAGGTTAATAAAATTCCGACTTTTTATGAGTATAATTTCTAGAGTTAATTTTTAAAGTGGTTATACTCCATAGCTTGTAAACGAAGGGGGGAGTAATGCAATTTAGATTTTTGGCAGTAGCAAGTTCAATCGCTGTTATAATCGGCTGCACTGTACCAAAAGCTACAGGTAAAATCAATTTTTTACTTACTTCACAAGCTCCCACTAATTCAGATAATGCCCAAACTGCTTTTTTTACTCACCAAAGTTTAATTGCGGTTGGAATTGTAGTAAGTGTAATTATTATTAGTTGGGTACTTTATCACTGGCAACGTCGTTTAGAGAAAAGAGCAGATTCAACCACAGTTACGTCAACTGAGGCGCCTTCTTCCACAGAGCTACAGCAACAACAAGTCCAAAATTTTACAGAAGTCAGGCTAAGACTGTTTCAGGTCGCACAAGCAGGAGTATGGGGAGGTGGCATTCTTGCTATCTTAGGTTTATTTCCTCAAACACAGACGCTACAGCTAAGTATACTCAGAGTCGCACAAATTCCTTTGACATTGGGTCTTATTGCACTTTGTACTTATATTGCTCTTAATTTTAGCTATGCTCTCATTGACCGATTTGCTTCGACTATCACCAAACGTAGTAATTCATTAAGCCCAGAAATTTCACAACGTCTACATATACGTGTTTCGACTATATCAGTTGTCATAAAAAGTCTTGCTAGCATTCTTTGGATTGGATTAGGTGTTCTCTTAGCTTTAATTTCTTTAGGTATAAATGTTCTCCCTTTACTCGCTGTTGTGAGTATAGTTAGCGTTGGAATATCCCTTGCTTCACAAAATATTATCAAAGACGTAATTAACGGCTTTTTAATTATTTTAGAAGACCAGTATGCCTTGGGCGATGTGATTGCAGTAAATAATGTGGGTGGTTTGGTAGAAACATTGAATTTGCGTATTACTCAAGTACGTGACGCAGAAGGTCGTTTAATTACCATTCCTAACAGTGAAATAAAAATAGTCGCAAATCTTTCTAGTCGTTGGTCGCGCGCCGACTTAAGTATTCCAGTTGCCTACGATACCGATATTAGTTATGCTCTCAAGTTAATTGAAACCGTAGCTGTTGAAATGAGCGTTGAGGCTGCATGGCAAACACGAATTCTCGAAACTCCTCAAGTATTGGGCATCGAGAATTTTGGTGAAAATGGTTTAATTATCCGCGTCTGGATTAAAACACAGCCACTCAAACAATGGGATGTTGCTAGAGAATTTAGGCGCCGTCTCAAAATTGCCTTTGACGAGGCAGAAATCTCTATTCCTATTCCCCAACAAGCTATTTGGCTCAATGATGTTCAAACAGTCAATAGCAAGCACTAAAGAGTGTATAAATTTTAAACATTTTACACATTAAGGAGTAACAATGCGGTTGAAATTTTTGGCAGTAGCGAGTTCAATCGCTGTTGTAACTTTATGCAGTGTTCCAAAAGCTACAGGTCAAATTAATTTGTTGCCTAATTTAGTAACTCCTACTAGCTCGAATGATGACTTTGAAAATAGAATCGTTAATGGCTGGGTTTATTTAGATGGTCGTCGCTTATTTCAATTAGCAGCAACTAGAGCGACTCTTGTAGATAGGTTAGAAAATGTCCAGCAAAATCTTTTCGCAGCTAGTCGCGGTTATTTTGAGTCATCCGCAGCAGAGCCAAAGGTGGAATCTCGAATTCTAAATGGGTTGCCTGTAATATATGTCAATAACCGCTACTTAATGACGATTACTTCTAATGATGCAGAGTTACTACAGGTAGATTTACAAACGGCAGCAAATCAAATTACTCAAATATTGCGCGATGATTTAATACAGGCAAAACAAGAGCGCTCAAGAGATTTTTTAATTCAACAGGGTTTTATTGCAGTAGGAATAGGCGCCAGTGTATTTATTGTGAGTTGGGCTATTCATTCTTGGGAATGTCGCTTAAAAAGGAAAGCTTTACAGTCAACTATACCAGCACCAACTGAGGCGCCGATATCTACACAACTAAAGCAACAACAGCATAAAAATATCAAAGAAGTTAGGCGCCGAATATTTCAGTTAGCACAGACAGGAGTGTGGGGAAGTGGCGCCTTTGTAATTTTAGGCTTATTTCCGTACACACGGATGTTGCAAGTCATTATTCTCAGAGCCGCACAAATTCCTTTTGCATTAGGTATTGTTGCACTAGGTACTTATGTGGCGATTCGTTTAAGTTATGCTCTAATAGACCGCTTCACTTCGGTAATAGTTAGTAGTGGTTTATTAAACCCAGAAACTCCTGAACGTTTACAATTACGTGTTTCTACTATATCTGGTGTCACCAAAAGTATTATCACGATTATTTGGGTAGGAGTTGGGGTTCTCCTGGCTTTAATTTCTTTTGGTATTAATATCGTTCCTTTACTAGCAGGTGTTAGCTTAGTTGGTGTCGCAGTGTCCCTCGCTTCACAGAATCTCATCAAAGACGCAATTAATGGTTTTCTGATTATTCTCGAAGACCAGTATGCTTTGGGTGATGTCATTGCCTTAAACAATGTAAGTGGTCTAGTCGAAAATATAAACCTGCGTATTACCCAGATACGTGATGCAGAAGGTCGTTTAATTACCATTCCTAACAGCGAAATAAAAATTGTCGCTAATCTTTCTAGCCGTTGGTCGCGCGCGGACTTAAGTGTACCTGTTGCCTATAACACCGATATTAGCCAAGCTTTAAAATTAATCGAAACTGTCGCAGTCGATATGGACTTAGACCCAGCATGGCAAGCACAAATTATTGAAACGCCCAAAGTCTTGGGTGTCGATAACTTTGGGGAACGTGGTCTAATTATCCGTGTGTGGATTAAAACCCAGCCACTCAAACAATGGGACGTTGCCAGAGAATTTAGGCGCCGTCTCAAGATAGCCTTTGATAAAGCAGGAATTTCCATTCCCATTCCGCAGCAAGCTATATGGCTTAACGATGCTCAAACACCCAACAGCAATCATTAAAACACGGACGTAAAGACGTTACATGTAACGTCTCTACACCGAAAAATAATTCGTCAGAACCTACACAGCAGGGTAATTTTGTACTATAATAGAGGAGTAGTGATTATAAAGCTTAAAAACAGCCAAAAGCTTTGTAGCAACTGCATTCACAAGCTCAAAGACAAGAGTGATGCGAGGGTTAGTCCGATGATAAAGCACTATATTCTTAGCCTCAATCCCGTAGCTAAACACGAATGGGATAGATGTATATTACGCGACCCGTTAACTGCTAAACGTCCGGATATAGCCAAATTAATCGCCGATGCAGTTGGCTCAGAAGCAGGAAGTTATTTAGTTAGCGTCAATATAGACGTGCAGGTTTTAGAACAAGCAAATGCCCCCCAGGTAGAACAATTAACTATAAACCTTGCAGAAGTCACCGAAAAACCACAGTTACGCGAAGCAGCCTAAACACAGTGCTGAGTAGAAAGTGCTGAGTGCTGAGTTGGTACTTCTAACTCTACTCAGCACTCAGCACTCAGCACTCATTACTTTTTACTTTTATTTATATGATGCAACTTAGTCATTATCCATCTGCTATTGCTCAAGCATCTCAACGAGTTAATGAGATAGACTCACAGTTAATGGCAGTACAATTACAAATTAACCGTTTTGAAGGTGGCGCCGATCGAATTTCCTCGTTCGATATGGACATGAAAAACGATGCTCAACGCAAAGCACGCCGCTTTGAAGTGTTGCTCGTTAATCAAGAGTATCAAAAAGCACTGGATACCCAAATTCGGTTAGTAACAGAAAAAGCAAATGCTCTCGCGCATTTAGAATATCTACGAAATCAATTTAGCGTTGCCAAGCTAGAAGCACGTTTAAAGATAGCACAGCAACTTACCGATTTAGAATCGCGCGAGTTTGTTGGTTTGTAAAACGAACCAATACCCAGATGTAGCACAGGCACCTATTGTATGGTGGGCATTGCCCACCTTACTTTTTTTACCACAGAGACTATTAGACACCTTGAGAAAGGCGCCTACTCCCTAAAATTAATAACGCTAACTACCACATTTCCCTTTTTGTGTCCTTCTTCGATATACCTATGAGCTTAAGTCTCCGGATTGGTACTTAGAGAATGGTATAGATTTTAAAGTTGTATTACAACATATACTATCTAATCCGTATTTAAGGGGATTGCCACAGAGTTTTCGCATTTTCTTATCTGATTCATTATCTCAGATAGTAGAGCAAGGTCATTTTGAAGAGTACTACAAAACTCTAAAACCTGGTAAATCAAAGCTTGAATTTGTTTTTACACATTTAGTAAATTTATTTTTGGCGGCAGGTTTTAATGGCGCCTACATTTTTGTTGATGACTTTGAACGTATTCCAGACTTCCAAAGTGAGCGTCAGAAAAAAGATTTTGCCCTAGAGTTGAGAACTTGTCTCTTTGATGGTCTGTACACAAATTCTAAAGTCGGTTTTTACAATTTTATACTTGTGTTACACGCTGGAGTTCCAAGATTAATTCAATCGGCATGGGAACAAAGTGGTTTAGATATGAGGGCGCCAATTTCTTTTGAAGGGACAGCAAAAAATATCATTCGTTTTGATAAAATAAAGCAGCAAGATGCATTGCCATTAGTGCAAAAATATATACAAGCTTATAGAATCCATGAGGAATCTATTGATAAATTATATCCTTTTACAGAAGAATCTATAACTAAGATTGCGGAATTAAGCGATTACAACGCTTCTAAAATTATTAAAATGGCTTATGATGTATTGGAGAACGCGGTAGATAGCAAGGTTGAGGTAATAAGCCTTGATTTTTTATTAACTAACTATGATTATAATAATTTAGCTACATTATAACTTTTATCTTCAAGTAAGGTAACAATTTTGTTTGTGAGTTGGAAATATATTAGTGTATAAAGCTGTTTTTTGTTGATTTCAAATGTAACTAATACTTCCTCTTCCTCGTTTTCTGCTATTGTAAAAAAATCTGAAATTTCCGATATTGTAATAATGACTTTATGATGTTGCTTATCATTCCTTTTTAACCACCATCTATATCCACCTGGTTCTCCAGGAATTATAAATTCAGATTCTAAGGCGCCTTTGTTTATTAACATGATGGCTTCTATGATGTCGGCTATTGGGCATGAAAAGGCATGTGTGATTATAAAATTATAGATTTCATCGTTTATATAAAGTAAACATGTACTCTAACCATGTGGTTGTAAATTGTACAGGAAATCAATATCATCACCGTCGTACATTTTTTTACTGTGAGCTTTAGTCTTGTGGGATGGGCATCCTTGCCCGTCCTTCTATATAAGATTATAAGAGGCAGGCAGGGATGCCTGCTCCACAAGAGGGAATTATATTTTACTGAGTGCTTGGGCTATTTGCTGGTTAATGATTTCTACATCGAATTTTGAGCGCGCGCTATGAAGTGCGTTCTCTGCTAATATTGCGGTTTTTGATGGTTCTTTGACGCAAGTTGTAATTATTTGTGCAAGTTCTTGGGGGTCTCCTGGTGTGACGAGATAGCCATTTACGTCCTGATCTACTATTTCTATGGCGCCACCTGAAGAAGCTGCAACTACTGGTTTTCCACATAACATTGCTTCTACTATAACTCTACCAAATGGTTCGGCGGCGATTGAGGTGTGTGCT
>ERZ1066120.404-NODE-404-length-42306-cov-6.829945_pt1 | contig 42306 bp, 42 predicted proteins | sample MGYA00382767_ERZ1066120 | MGnify/ENA primary metagenome ERZ1066120 (study PRJEB33369, sample SAMEA5778350) | biofilm metagenome | biome: Industrial cooling water; feature: Water cooling tower basin; material: Biofilm | place: United Arab Emirates | collected...
ATCTTTGGTCGCTGGACTGCTTTGCGTCCGGCTTTCCGAAGGTAGCGTCACAAGAAAACCAGTTGCGAAGGGCGAGTTGAGAATTCTCAGCGAAGTCCCTTCTCTTAGCCCAGCGCTTTCTTCCAGCGCTTCGCTTGGGTCCCGCAATGACAATCCAGCGGGGATGCTGTTTCCCCACAAGCCCGCCGGATTATCTCGCTATGAAGATTCAGGAATTCCTATGTTAGCGACAGCAGGCATCGTTCCTGGTTCACTCCAACCGAGACCCAACGACTTTTGGATTGCGATCCAGCTGTTGGTCATGGCGGCGATCGAACGATTTAAATCGACCGTCGCCTGCTGCCGTTGCCGCAAGGAGGTATTCAGGTCTGCCTGGGAAATTGCGCCAGCTTTGTATCGTTGTTGATTGAGTCCAGCCGCGGTGTCGGCCTGCCGCTTGACTTGCGCCAGAGCAGCCACGTTGGCGCGTTGCTGGCTGAAGCGGGCAAGCGATTGCTCTGCGTCCTGTAGCGCGCGCAACACAATCTCGCGATAACGCTGCAAGGCCTCTTCCCGCCCGGCCTCGGCCTGGTCGATCGAAGCTTCGGTTCGACCGAAGTCGAGCAGGTTCCACTGCAATTGCGGCAATGCTATCGCCGAGAGGTTGCTCAGATCGAAGATGTCATCGGGCTGGGTGCCTCCGAGGCCAAGAATTCCCATGAAGGAAAGCTTCGGAAACCGCGCTGCCTCGGCCACGCCAATACGGGCATTGGCTGCCGCGAGCGTCCGCTCGGCCGCGCGAATGTCGGGCCTCCTCGCGATCAGCGCGGCAGGGTCGCCCACAGCTACGCGCGTTGGAGGCAAGGGGATTGCCGAGTCTTTTGAGAGCAGCTGATCAAGACTGCCGGGTGCTTCTCCGGTGAGCACCGCCAAGGTGTCTTTCAGGACCGCAACATCGGCAGTCGCTTCCGCGATCTGTGACTTGAGCAGCTCAAGCTCGGCATTTGCGTTGCCGACCGGAAACAAGGCGAGCGCGCCTTGCGTATACCTCTGGTAAGTCAGCTCCAGGGTCTGCTGCTGCAATTCGCGCTGCTGCTCGACAAGGTCGAGGCGCGACTGGGCTTCCCTGAGACCGACGTATGCCCTGGCGACTTCAGCCGCGAGTTGGACCTGCGCATCCTCGGCGTTCGCAACGCTTGCCGCGGCCTGCGCATTGGCGGCTTCGATGCGCCTCCGCTGCCCTCCGGCAAAGTCTATTTCCCAGTTTGCATTGAGACCCACGTTGTAGACACTCAACGTTTCCTCATCCTCGGTTTGGCCGGGCGTCCCTGGCGTTCCGGACGGTGGACCGTTCTGAAGGTCGAGACCGGGTATTTTGGCTTGGATCGTAGTTGCCTGGCCAGCGGCCGAGGGAAGCCGGTTGGCGCGTTCCTGCCGCAGCGAGGCACGCGCCTGGTCGATCCTGGCGCGGGCGGCAGCGACGCCGGGATTTCCGGCAAGCGCGCGCGCTTCGAGGTCGTTAAGCACCGGATCGCCCAGCAGCAACCACCAGTCGCTGGAGAGCGGCGCTTGCGAATCCACATCGGAACCGGCCCGCAGGAAGCCATCCGCCCCGACCGAGGCAACCCGGGGCGGCCCGGCATAATCGGGACCGGCAGTGCACGCTCCGAGAAGAGCGAAAGTGAAAAGAAGCGGGATGAGCTTGCGCATGAAGGTCTCAGTGCATCGAGAGCGAGGCGTTCTTGGGCAGCGCCCGAAGAAACATCACGAGTGGAACGGTTGCGAGCGTGATCGCGCCCATCGCGAAAAAGACGTCGTTGTAGGTCATGACGAAAGCTTCGCGCTGGATTGTGCCTGAAAGCATTTGCAGAGCAGCTTGCGGGCTGCCCAGCGAGGTAGTGAGACCATCGATATAATCCTGCAGACGTCCACCGTTCGCATTGAGCGATTCTTCCATGCGTCTGCTGTGATGCCACAGTCGCTGGTCTTGGAACGAGGCAAGGCCGGCCAGCGCAAAAGACCCGCCCAGATTGCGTGCGGCGTTGAAGATGCCAGAAGCATCGCCAGCGTCTTCTCTTGCGACAGAAGCAACGGTCGCCTGATTGAGGAACATCATCGTTAGGATCATACCGACGCCACGCAAGAACTGGCTTTCAGTGAAAACGCCGCCACCTGACTCCGCGGTCAGATTGACTGATATGAAGCAGCTGAGCGCCATAATCAGCATCCCGGCTCCCACGGCGAAGCGGATATGAATCCTGCGGATCATAAACGGCAGGATGGGCATCAGCAAGAAAGCGGGCACCCCCATCCAGAAGATGACGAGACCGGTCTGCAAGGCGTTGTAGTCGGAAATGATCGTCAGAAACTGTGGGATGACATATGTCGAGCCATACATCACCATACCAAGCGCTAGGGCCATGACGACGACGCTGGCGAACTGTCGGCTCAACATCAGACGAAGCTTCAAGACCGGCTTCCGGGCGTTGATCTGTCCATAGGTGAGCAGCGCGAAGCCGATAACAGTGACAATCGTGAGCTGGACGATCAGCGCCGATTCAAACCACTCTTCGCGGTGCCCTTCCTCGAGCACGACGGTCAGACCGCCCAGACCGAGGATCATTCCCAGAATACCTGCCCAGTCCGCTTCTCGCAGGTAAACCCAGTCCGGCTTTTCGTGCGGCAGTCCAATGAATAGCAGCAGGAGAAGAAGGGCGCAGACCGGAACGTTGACGAAGAACGCATAGTGCCAACTGAGATTTTCGGTCAGCCAACCGCCGACCAGCGGCCCCATGACCGGCCCCAGGACCACCGTCATGCCGAACAGTGCCATGCCTATCGGCTGCTGCGATGGCGGCAGTCGCTTTGCGACAATGGTCATTGCCGTCGGTATGAGCGCGCCGCCCATGAAACCCTGGCCCACACGCCCGATGATCATGGTAGTTAGGTCTGTCGCCACGCCGCAGAGAACGGAAAACGCGGTGAATGAGCTTACCGCGACGATCAGGAGGGTGCGAAGCCCGAAAAGCCGCTCCAACCAAGCGCTAAGCGGGATGACGATGATCTCAGCGACCAGAAACGCCGTGGCGATCCAGGTGCCTTCGGTGCCGGTCGCGCCGATTTCGCCCTGGATCGTCGGCAAGGCTGAATTTACGATCGAGATGTCCAGCGTGGCCAGCATCGCGCCAAGGGCACCGGCAGCCACGGCAATCCACGCGGTTGCATCAGCGCGCTCGGGGGTACCGGTGACGCGTGTAGGCGAGGCCGCTTGCATTTCTTGTCAGCGCCCGCGCGTGCGGAGCGCGTCAAGTTCGCCCTTCGCGCCACGGGTATCGACCGTTGCCACCACTGACATGCCCGGAACCAGCAGGCGCTGGACCTCCGGCGTTGCCTGTATCGAGATGCGGACGGGGACGCGCTGCACAATCTTCGTGAAATTGCCGGTGGCGTTCTGCGGTGGCAGGATCGAGAACTCGGCACCTGTACCGGGTGCGATGCTTTCGACTCGACCCTCGATTTCGAGTTCGGGCAGTGCGTCGATTTCCAAAGCGACCGGCTGTCCTCGACGGATCAAGCCGAGTTGGGTTTCCTTGAAATTAGCCGTCACATAGATCCTGTCAGTCGGCACCACGCTCATGAGCCGTTGCCCCGGTTGGACGTACTGGCCGGCGCGAACAGTCAGATCGCCAATCCGCCCCGTGATGCTTGACCGCAATGTCGTCGCTGACAGGTTCAGACGCGCGGCCTCAAGCTGAGCGCGCGCTGCGCTAGCCTGTGAGACAGCCTGCTGGATTTGCTCGCCTAGAGTGCCTTGTCGCCTCTGTGCGGCCAGAAGCCCCGCCCTGGCGGCGGCGACCTGTGCCTGCGCTTCGCGGGCTTGCGCCTGTAGCTGGTCCAGCTTTTCCCGAGGTTCTGCCCCGCTCGCCGCAAGCGGACGATAGCGCGAAACCTGTTCCCCCGCGAGCGCCGCCTGCGCCGTCGCCGCTGCAAGCTGTGCGCGGGCTTGATTGATCGCAGCGTCCTGTTCCCGCTGCTGCGCACGAATGGTATCGGCGCCAGCCAGTGTCGCGGCAATCTGCGCAGTGACCTGATTCGACTGCGCGCGATAGTCACGAACATCGAGCTGAGCGAGGGCGTCGCCTTCCTTTACCGGCTGATTTTCCGTGACCAGCACGCGTTCAACGTAGCCAGCCACCTTCGGAGCGACCACCACGCTGTCGGCCGCGATATAGGCGTTGTCAGTCGACTGCTGGTATTTTCCATATGTCTCATGGCGATAATACCAAATGCCGGCCGCGATCAGGACGACGAGCCCAGCGAGAATCAGAGCGCGCCGAACCTTCGGATTGGAGAGCGCCTTGGGCTTGTCCCTTTCCTTCTCGGCTGCAGGATCGATTGCCTGCCCTATGCTATCGTCCATTTGCCCTCGTACTCCAAAGCTGCGCCCGCGACGCTTCCGCGCCACATAAGCCTTCTTCGGAGATATGAAAGCCCTTTACTAATTCCAAAGCGTAGGTAGCTTCCTTTGATGACTGGTAAGATGACCGGCCCCGATCTCCAAAACGTCGTAAACGATAATGATCGCGCCATTTTCCTGATGGACGAAATCAGCCGGGCGGCCCGAAGAGCATTCGACGAACGCACACAGCCGATTGGCCTGCACCGCACGCAGTGGAGGGTGCTGGCTCAGCTCATCAAGGACCCGTCGCTGAATCAATCCGACGTCGCCAGGCAGCTCGAACTTGAATCGGCTACGGTCGGTCTCGCTGTCTCGGCGTTATGTAATCAGGGGTACATCATCCGCCGCCGCGACTTGAGCGATGGCCGGGCTTGGCAGCTTGAGCTGACGAAGAAGGTCGAGGACATCCTCCCCGAACTCCGAAGGGCCGCGGACGCGACGCACGAAAAGTTGTGGGCAGGGGTATCGCCAGCACAAAAGAGGTCGCTCACCGACGTGCTGGCGATCATGAGCGCAAACGCACGTGGATTGCTTTCCGATGCCTGACCTCCATAATCTCACGTTGAGCGAGAGCCGACGCCTCGCGCAGGTGATTGGCATACTTGGCAGGCACGGTCTGAGCGGACTTTCGGCAAGTCTGGGGATCGGGGCGAGCCGCGGCGAACCGGTTTCTCCGCGACCGGACCAGCTCGTTACTGCGTTGCGCGAGATCGGCCCGGTCGCCGTCAAGTTCGGGCAGGTCTTGGCAATGCGGAGCGACATGCTCCCATCGGAATGGACCAGTGCGCTCGCGACCCTGCAGGATCGCGTGCCAGCCGTGGCATTTGCCCAAGTTCGACATTCGATAGAGGCGGCGTTGGGCGCGCCGGTGTCCGAATACTTCGCACCTTTCGCCGACACGCCGCTTGCGGCAGGTGACCTCGCGGAGGTCCACGCCGCGGTGCGCAAGGATGGTGTCCCGGTCATCGTGAAGATCAGGCGCCCAGGCATAGAGGAGATCGTAGACGCCGATCTTCGCCTGCTTCGGCGGGTTGCCCGTCTGGCGCAGCGAGTCAATCCGTCCGTCGCCCGCCAGCGCCCCGACGAACTCCTGCGTTTCTTCGCCGAAAGCCTCGACCGCGAAATGGACCTTTCAGCGGAAGGAAGCGCCAGCGAGGAGATCGGAACATTCCTTGCTGATTTCGGCGTGGAGACGGCCCAGTTTGACTGGGACGCGACGGGGCGTAGCATCAATATGCAGGAGCGCGTTGATGCGCTTCCTGCGACCGACCTGGATCGGCTCCGCGCCGCAGGGATCGACCTGTCCCAGGTGGCCCGCACCTACGCCCAGGCGGTCTTGCGAATGATCGTGATCAACGGCCGTTTTCATGCCGATCCCCATCCCGGCAACTTGTTGGTCAAAACTGACGGCACCCTCGTGTTCATAGATTTCGGCGCCGTTGGGACATTGTTGCCGCACCGCCGAGACGAACTCGTCGAGCTTTCCCTGGCGATCGCGGCCGAGGACACCGCTAGCCTCGCCGATGTGCTCCTTGGGTGGGCGGGCGATCCTGCCGTCGACCGGGAAGCACTCGTCCGGGCGCTGGCGGGCCTGATTGACCGGTTCAAGGCGTCCGTGCTGGCCCAGATCGATCTAGGTGAAATTTTCGCCGAGGTGTTCCGCCTGTTACGGGAGTTTCAGCTATCGCTGCCTCCGGATCTCGCGCTAATGTTGCGCACGCTCCTTACCGCGGAAGGATTCGTGCGGCGCATCGACCCGCGCTTCGACATCGGCGCGGAACTGGCCCCTATTGCGCGGCAATTGCTTCGTGAACGAGCTGGATTTGGAGAGCTGCGCGACAAGGCGCGTCGCACAGTCACGCTTCTGGGACGGGCAGCGCTGAATGCGCCCGAGCTGATTTTGGCGCTGGAGAAGATCGTGCGATCCGGCCGACTGCCGATCAACCTAGACCGGCGGGATCTAGAGTTGCTGGCGAGAGGTGGTCGCCAGCAGTCTCTCGCTGGTCATCATGTCATCTCTGCTGCCCTCATTATCGCGGCAGCGCTATTATTGGAGGGGCAGCCAACGTTGGCTGGAGGGTGCGCATTACTGTCGGGGTCTCTGATCGTGGTCAATTGGTTCCGTCGTGAATGAGAACGCGCGCCTGCCCGCCGTGAATCGCCCGATTAGGCGACGTATGCACCTCGGCCGCTGGCGAGTAGTCGCTTATCGGAGCCCTCGATTCTGGCCTCCGCAACGCTCAACTGCTTGCCCAATTTGACCACCTTGCCGATCGCGCGCAGCGGCCCGGACGTGGCAGGACGATGAAAATCGACACAGAGGTCTGCCGTGGCCCGTCCGATGCCGCCAGGAGCGTTGACCGTGTAGAGCCCGGTAAGGTCGATCAGCGTGGACAAAATACCGCCATGCGCCGCCCCGATTATCGGGTTTGAGACGATCTCATCCCGCCAAGGCATCTCGATGATTAGCTCGCGCTCGGTAAGATCAACAATATTGAGACCGAGCCAGCGATGAAACGGAGCTATGTGGAGCTTATTTCGCAGTTCGGCGAGATCGGGTCTTTCGGTGCGACTGCTCATCCTGCATCGCTCACGGCATGAGTAAGAGTCAAGAAATCGACAATCGCCGCTCCAAAGACATCGTTTTGGTCGCCGACCACCATGTGGGTGGCATCGGCGATGTCGCTGTAAGCGGCATGCGGGACCAGTTGCTTGAAATGCTCCGCCGCTTCCGGTGAGACGAGATCGCTGGAACCGCCTCTAACCAGGTGCACCGGGAGCGTTAGCTTCGTCGCGGCCTCGCTAAGCTCGCTACGCCCGTGATCACCCAAGTCGCCGTTCTGCGCTTGGCGACGCATTATTCCGTCGATGAAGGCCGGATCCCAGTGCCAGTAATAGCGCCCGTCAGGCTTCTCGCGTAAATAATGCGCGAGGCCTGCCGATGCCTTACGGCTGGGGCGATGCGTCAGATATTCGGAAATGACCCGCGCGGCTTCATCCGGGGACGCGAAGCCTTCGCGCGCATGGGCGGCCATGAACCCCACAACCCGCGCAACGCCGGTTGCTTCCATCTGCGGGGTAATGTCGACTAACGTTAGCGAGGCGAAGCTGCCGGGGGAAAGCTGCCCTTCGGCGACTATTCCGGCAAGCCCCCCCAGCGACGCGCCGATCAGCGCTGGCTTGCGATCCAGCCCGACGGATATGGCGACTAGGTCGCTGGCGAAGTCGACAATATCATAGGCTCCGTCGCTGGCCCAATCGCTGTCCCCATGACCGCGCAGGTCAATGGCAATTGCGCGGAAGCCTCGATTGGCGAGCAAGGTCGAAATCTTCTTCCAGGCCCGCCGGGTTTGCCCGCCTCCATGCGCGAGAATCACCGGCATGCCATTTGTCGCGCCCTCGATAGTTGCGACAATGGCGTGGCCGGACTGACCTTCCAGCTTGATCAAATCACTCTTCATCTAGACAGCGCTGCCGACGAGCAGAGGGCCGATCTTATACGACGCTAGTACAGGTCTGGATGATCGCCTCACTGCTGGCCCCTTGCTGAAAGTGGGCGCAGGATGGTGGCAAAACCGAATGTCCGCAATGGCGTCGTTGGCCGAATGTCGGCTTTTGCGCACCCAGGCTACCGATACCGGACAGACCGCTATCGGCCCTGTTTCTGCCGAAAATATGACGCCCGTAAGGATCACATTCCGGCCCACGGAAATGGCCGTTAGCGGTTGGTTTTGCGACCGTCGGCTTCTGGTCACATGTTTGCAGAAGCAGTCCCTTCGGTCAGCGCAGAATTACTGATTTGCGGATACGCGGCGGCCATGCTTTTCGCACAAGCGCTCTAGCTCATTCACCCATGGACGGCTCTCAAGGTAGGTGCTTGTGCCGATGTCTGCATCGGTAGGAACGACATCCTCGGTCAAGCTGAGATTGCGCGAGGACAACTCGAGGTTGTTTTCTCCGGGGAACCATCGAATGAGCCGATCGCCTCCGCGCCAAATGACCCATACCACATCAGTGTCTCGGCCTCCGCGCGTCAGACCGACGACACAAGCGTGAGAGTCCTCCCCTAGCGCTTCTCGACGCAGGTATGAGCCAACAACGTTCTGATAGCTGGAGAAGTGCGGCCGCGTCTTGAGATCGAATGGTTTATAATCAGCAAGACGCGACGTGGCGAGAGGGTGGTCTTCAACACATGCGGTCACGAAGGTCATCGATGCTGCTGCGATAAAAAGATCAATATGGCGCACGAATGACTGCCCCCGTGTCGGCGTTAGAGGCCTAACTCGTATGCTGAGCATTAACGTCTGCTTTCGCGCATGCGGAAGGAGACACCCCCATGACCGCAGTTGGGCGCGCAAGCCGAAGGTCCGCTCCGCCCAACCCCATGCCAGAACCGGACGGGCAGGAACCGGCCCACTTTCTGCCGCAACCTGATGGATTGCGATCGGCGGCTTTAAGTATTGCAGTTTGAAGCGTGGAATGTCTGACTTTGGGGTGGGAAGCGGCCTGTCCGCTTTAATCAGGGCCGGGACGATGTCTGCCGTTCGTTTATCTGCGGCATCACAACAGCTACACGCCCGAAATGGGACGCTCAGAAGATCACCGACCGTAGCGGACTTCTAGGTATTGTGGAGAGGATGAAGAAAATGGCAGTCAGTCCTGCGCGGCTTCTTCGGTGACAGTCTCGTTGGTCACGATGCGCGGCCGGCTGGGCATTTTGGAGGCTAGGCGAGCAGAGTTCGACCGGCGGCGTCAGGCTGCGGGCGGCAGCCTGCCACGGAGTGACTGGTGGAGGTTCGAGTACGTGTCGAACCCCTACCTGCTCGGCTGCCCGGACGATCGGCTGGCTCTGCGATTTCACGACGTAATGACCAATCTCACCGAGCTCGGCCACAACTCGCTGATCGGCCTCCCTCCCATCGACGAGCCAAACGAGTTCATGCGGAAGTTCACGCACTTGCTGGAGGAATATGGGGTCCGAGGGGGGCTGCCGGTTTGGAAAGAAATCCCGCGACAGGAAGTCGACTACTTCGCTGACGGCGGTCCAATAGCCGCCCTTATGTTCAAGGACTACGTGCCGCCCGCTGGACCCATCCTAGTGAAGTATGGCCGGCGCGAGTTTCTAGAACCGATGCTGCGCGAGGGGGTGATCCGCATCAGTCCGGCTGGATACTACGGCGACGCGAGCCACAGCGATGCCGTGAGGGACGACGAGGTCAACCGGACATTCTGCATACCGACTTGGCGCGAAAGGTTGGACGGGCGAACCTGCACCGAAATCCAGGGGCATCGTGTCGAATATCGCGAAGACGACGTTGTGCTTCCCTTGGTCGTACCGGACTACCACCTCTACAGTCTGTGCGACCAGATCTACTACCGCATGCCGACCGACTTCGAGGCCGATGCAGCCGTCGTGATACGCGATCCGATCAGGTTCAAGCAGCGGATGATCTCGGCCTTTCTCGCGCTGCACCCGGATAGCGAAACGCTTGAGGGTCCCGTTATCTACTACGACCCCTACCTCGACTACACAAAGTTCAAGGTTCCTGAGATGGCTAAGCATTTCGGCTACGCCTATCAGCGCGAAGTGCGCATCGTGTTCAGGCCGCGAAGCCGTCCGACACGACCGCTGGAGCCGGTGTTCGTTCGGATCGGTTCCATGGAGGATTATGCGGATCTGCTCTGGGCGTGAACTCGCGCTGGAACCCGGCAGACAGTGGTCCGACAACCCAGTTCCGGACATCGTGTGACACCTGACCCAACGACCGCTTCCGGGAAGCGTTTCAGCGGTTGTGAATGGCCAGTACTGGGGTCGATCACGGAACGGCGGCTTTCGAACATCTCGACCCTGGAACCGGACAGACCGCTTACGGCCCAGGTGCAGACGGTTGGCGCCAAGGCACTCTCTGACAATTCGCTGACTACTTCCGCCGCCGTCTCGTCAGCAGAGAGCCTGCACACGCAAGTCTAGGTCGCGGCACACTAGCTCCGCGCCAGTGGGGAGACCTTGCGTGCATCTTATCCGTCCTCTCAGCGCATGCGCTGTCGCCGCATGTCTCTGCGTCGCAGGCACGGCAGTAGCGGAGTCCGCGGACGTGGATGGCGTCACGACCTATCCGGCAAGCTTCTTCGCAAGAATTCAGCCGTCCAATGCCTACGACATGGTGCTTGTGGTCCCTGGCTTTCGCCTGACCGAAGGGGACGCAGGGGTCCGGGGCTATTCCGGGTCGGGCGGCAACGTGCTGATCGACGGTCAGCGTCCCTCGAGCAAGGAGCAAAGCCTGGAGGACATCCTCAAGCGTCTTCCTGCCAGCCGTGTCCAATGCGTGCAGCTTTGCCGAACTGACCAATGGCGAGGTGCCTGGCGATTGCAAAGGACCGGCCGTACAGCTCTATGACGTTGCGAAATCGGATCCTTCGAATCCAGGCGACATGCCCGACCCGCCGCCTCCTGCGCCATCGGCGCGAGATAGCCCTCTGGCGCAAGCTTTCGATGAGCATTGGGACGACCAGCACTGGCCGCGGCGGTCGATCAGGAACGTCGCCGACCCGCGCGAGGCCATGTTCACCTACATCCTCGAGAGCTACGAGGGGCGGCCTGGCAACATGCACCCGCATTTCTGCCTTCGCGCTGCCAATGAGGCGGCGATCGCTAGGCTTTCTCGACGTTTCGGCCCGCTGTATCCCGAAGCGGCATGCTCGTGGAGCGGGCCTGGCGTAATCCTGACGGCAAACGGCGAACGCGCCATGTATATCGATGCGCAAATCGACTGCACGGGGGACCGGGGCTTCTGCGCCGGATCCGGAGGCGCGACTTACGGCAATCTCGGGGCCGAACACGGCGCCTACCGCTTGCGCCGCAAGGGTGACGGATGGGAGATCGAGAAGCTCGGGCTGAGCGTGGTTTCCTGACCTCGATTTTTTGGAAAGCTATCGAGCTTCCCTTCCCCGGATGGTGGCTCTGCTCACGCGAACGCTCGGACGGTACGCTTCGATCCTGGGGAAAGGGAATTTGCAGGCGGGGCGGTGGTGCGCAAACCTCTCAGCCATCATCCGCGCGGTGCGGAATTGGCAAAGCAAGCGCACGCGAAGCGCCTGCTGGCTGCGATGGACCTGCGGTCGATCGGTGTGACGGTGCCCCGAAAACCAGATCGAGGGGAAGCACCAACTATTCAGTGGCAAGCCCGTCGCGGGACTATGGCTTTCCGCTTGCCTAACCGGCCACCGAGCCTAATCATCGGGGAGTCGGGACTGGCGGAGCCCACAGGACACGCATTCGAAACGGAGAACTCACATGGCAATTGCGAAAACAATCGAAGTGATCGCGAGCTCCAACGAGGGGATCGAGGCCGCTGTGCGCGACGGCATATCCAAGGTCAGCGAGACCGTGGAGAATATCGAGGGCGCCTGGGTGAAAGACACCAAGGCCGTCGTGCGCGATGGTAAGGTAGCCGAGTGGCGGGTGACGCTGGTGGTGACGTTCATCGTTAATTGAGCACAGGAGCAATGCCGATGCCGCACAAATTCGAGATCAACAAGGACAAGAAGGGCGAATTTCGAGTTCGCTTCAAATACAACTCAGAGGTGATGTTTTCCTCAGAGGGCTATGCGAGTAAAGCCTCGGCGATGTCGGCCATCGAATCGTTCAAAAAGAACGGGCCAGGGGCGCAGATCGAAGACAACAGCTAATCGACCATCATCGATTTCGGCAGGTCAGCGTCACCTTCAGACGATCACATTCAGGAGTCACCAATATGAACGCTCGAACTGTAGGCCTCCTCAGTCTCTGCGCAGCGCTGGCCTCATGCAATTCCGAGACTGCCGAGCAGGCGGCTCCGACAGACACTCCGACCGCTGCTGTGGCTCCAGCGCCGACGATGGTTGCGCCGGTCGGCATGAAACCCGCTCCGGAAGGATTGCCCTCACGCATCGCGCGTGAGGTGATTGCCAAGAGCGGCCAGACCTGTGCCGAGGTGGCAACAGCCGAACGTGGGGCCGACGGAACGATCGCCGCCACCTGCTCAGGAGGCGAAAGCTATCAGGTTTATACGTCGCAAGACGGCACGGCGGCTGCGATCAAGCGATAAGGCTGGGTGGCCACACGGCCTTGCGCACCAAGGGCGGTGACAGGCCGTGTGGACCAAAGCGGCGAAATCTAGTCGAGAAGCTCGGCAGGCACCTTTCCGCCATTCGCCGACAGTTCGCGCATAGTGGCTTTGTGCAGCCACAGGTTCATCTCCGCGCTGCCATCGAGTTCACCGGTGTAGCCCAGTTCCCGCGCAAGCTCCTTGCGATTGTCGAGACTTGAGTCGACCCAAATCAATTTCATCAGATCGACGATCGAGGTGCGCCAGTTGAGGTCCTTGCCTTCGGCCATCGCGGTCAGGTTGCGTTCGACATCGACCTCGGAGACTGGCGCAGGAGCCGGTTGCTGCGGCACAGCGACAGGAGTCGCGACGGGTGCAGCGGTCCTGGTTTGGGCAGGCGGTGTCGCCGCATGGGCCTTGCCGAATATGGCGTCCTTGATTTTGCCGAAGATGCTCATGGGGTTCTCCTCGTTGAATTGCCACGATGGTGCGCGCGGCACCAACGATTGGCAAGCGGCGATCGCCACGTTGCTTCGTCCCGGCAATGGCCTATGACCATCAGAGCTGCCACGATGGAGACCTGCAATGGACCTCAATGAAATCCTTCGCTGCCAGGGCGGGATCGGCGCGATCGCCAATCAGCTGGGCATCCCGGAAGCACAGGCAGAACAGGGTGCCTCGGCGCTCCTGCCCCAGATTCTGAGCGGATTTGGCCAGAAGGCTGACGGCAGTGTGGGTGGCGCACTCGAAGGTCTGAGTTCCGTACTCGATTCGTTGGGCGGCCCGGACCTCACCCGTAATGTCGTGGGCCCGGAGCCGACGCGGGTCGACAAAGGCAACGACATCTTGGGTGAAATCTTCGGTTCGAAGGAAGTCAGTCGGCAAGTCGCCGGCGAGGCTTCGGCAACGACGGGTCTGGATCCGGCGCTACTGAAGAAGATGCTGCCAATCCTTGCAATGCTGGTTGCCGGTTACCTGTCCTCGCAGAGCAAGACGTCCGGCGGAGCCGGAGGTCTTGGCGCTGTGCTGGGTCAGGTTTTGGGAGGCGTCGGAGGAACTCGCGGTGGCGGTGCCGGCGGACTTGGTGGCGTGCTCGGCTCGATCCTGCGCGGGCAGCGCACCTGACGGCTAGTGCAGCGTTCGTTCAGGGCGTTTTTGGGCATGAGGTCGTCGCGCGAGCCCTTCCAGCATCCGTGCAGTGCAAGCGTCGCGCCTAGAGCGAAGTGAACAGGCTCCGGTATGGTACAGACGGCGCCATCAGTGTCCGGTAGCTAGGTAATACGAATAAAAAACGACTTCGCGCGCGAGGAACGGCACCTTCGAACGCCAGGAGCGGTAGAGTGTAGAGGGTGTAGGCGAGGGAGAGGCGTTAAGACCGAGATCCGCGGCCATCAGCATCGCTCTCTCCATGTGAAGAGGATCGCTCACCAGCAGCGCCGAACGCAGTCCAGACCCAAACATGAGTCGTCGTGCCTCGAGCAGATTTTGCCGTGTCGTTTTCGAGGAGGTTTCAATTAAGATGTCATCTTCCGGCACGCCATGGCGTAGCGCATAGCGCTTGGCGATAATAGATTCGGCGGATTCGGTCGCTTGGCCTGCGCCCCCCGTGAAGATCAGTTTTCTCACTCGGCCAGCATGGTAGAGCGTGACGCCGTGCCTTATCCTTTCGCGAAACACAGGACAGGGACGATTGCCGTCTACCGCAGCGCCTAAAACGACCGCGGCGTCTCCGCTCAACGCGGTACTCGATTGTGGCCCGATCCATATTCGCTTGCCCGCGACAGCAATCCAAATAAGACAGATGAGGGCTGCTATCGCCATGACGGATCTTAAAGGATGGCGATATGAGATCGAACTTGCTCCTGAGGACAATTGTGGATGTTTCGCTTCCCAAGTCCGCCACACCTTTTGAGCCAGCATCGAGCCGTACACGGTCATATGAACTGGTGACGGACTAGATATTACTCGTGTCGCAAGGCATCGATAGGGTCGAGCCGTGAAGCCCGGCTTGCCGGGTAATAGCCGAAGGCAATGCCCATCACCGCCGAGAACACGAAGCTCAGCACATTGATCGCTGGATCGAAAAGAAATGGCACCTCGATGGCGGTCGCCAATCCCCACGACAGCAGCAGAGCCAGTCCGATGCCGATCAGGCCGCCCAGGCAGCACAGCACCACAGCTTCGGTCAGAAACTGCATGCGCACTTCGCGAGCCAGTGCTCCGATCGCCAAGCGGATGCCGATCTCGCGCGTGCGCTCGGTCACGGAGACTAGCATGATGCTCATGATCCCGATGCCGCCGACCAGCAAACTGATGCCCGCGATCACGGCGACCATGGCGGTCAGCGCACCGGTCGCGGCGCCGAGCGCCTGGTTCACCTGAGCGGTGTCGATCACGTTGAAGTCGTTGTTGGCATCGCCCTGCAACAGCCGGCGCTCGCGCAGCAGGCTCACCAGCGCGTCCTGGATCGAGGTGCTGGAGTACGATGCGTTGTACTTCACCACGAAGAGCTGCATGTCGTCGCTGCCGAGAAAGCGCCGTTGCACGGTCTTCAGGGGCATCATCACCGTGTTGTCCTGATCGGAGTTGGGTCCGCCGCCTTCACCGCGTTCCTCAAGCACACCAACGACTGTGCAGGAGATTTGGTTGACGCGCATCTCCGCGCCCAAAGGACTGACGCCAGCCACGAAGATCGCCGCCACGATTTTAGTGCCGATCAGGCAGACATCCTGACCGCCCGCCATCTCCTCCGCGGTGAAGTTGCGCCCGGCGGTGACTTCGATCGATTGCGCACGCAGGTAATCGTTGTTGGCCCCCTGGACCGACGTCGCCCAATCCTGCCCGTTGTGAAGCGCGGTGGCGGATGTCGTCACGCTACCCGCCGCCTCGACCACGCCTGCGATCTGCCGCGCGACGGCATCGATGTCGGCCTGCTTGAAGGGGCGAGGCGCATCGCGGTCGCCCTTGACCGGGAAGACGATGAAGACATTGGAGCCGAGCGAGGAAATCTGATCCTTGACCGAAGCGGTGACACCGTTCCCCAAAGTGACCATTGTGATCACCGCGGCGACGCCGATGATGATACCCAGCGTCGTCAGGAAGGAGCGCAGCAAATGCCGGCGTATCTCGCGAAACGCGAGCAGCAGCGTCGAGCCGAACATCCCGAACATCAAGCGAGCGCCTCGACCGGAGTCGGCGTGTTGCGATCGATCCGTTCGACCAGCCCGTCGCGGAAATGGATGATCGTGCGGGCATACGCCGCCATTTCGCTTTCGTGCGTAACCAGAAGAATGGTGATCCCCTCGCGGTTGAGGCGGGTGAGGAGTTCCATGATTTCGATTGACCGCTCGGTATCGAGGTTGCCGGTGGGCTCATCGGCCAGCAAGACATCGGGCTGGGTCACGAGCGCGCGAGCGATGGCCACGCGCTGCTGCTGGCCGCCCGAAAGCTCGGCCGGAGTGTGGTCGGCCCATGGCACAAGGCCGACCTGATCCAGCGCCCGCAGGGCAGCCGCGCGCCGTTCCGCTTTGCGTGTCCCGCGATACAGCAGAGGCAGCTCGACATTTTCGACCGCGCTCGTGCGCGCGAGAAGATTGAAGCCCTGAAACACGAAGCCGAGGTACCGCCGCCGGAGCAGGCTGCGTTGATCGCGCTCCAGCGCCTGAACCTCGACGCCGCGAAACCGGAATATGCCGCTGGTCGGGACATCGAGACAGCCCAGGATGTTCATGGTCGTCGATTTGCCCGAACCCGACGGTCCCATCACGGCAACGAAGTCGCCCCGCGCAATGGCGAGATCGACCCCCTTCAGCGCCTGGAACGCGGCTGCTCCCTCGCCGAAGGTCTTGGTTATACCTTCCAGTGCGATCAGTGGCGCGTCGGCGGCTTTCGGCCCGGTCACGGCGTCTCGGCGCCCTTGCCGGTCACGACCTTCATTCCGGGCTTGAGCTCTTTCGAGGTCACGACGGTCAGCCGACCATCGCTCTGCCCGGTCACCACGTTGATCGGCTTCAGCGTGTCATCCGCCTGCAGGACATGCACGCGCTGCCGGCTGCCGACACCGATCGTCGCCTGCTGCTCCTTCTGTTGCAGCCCGATATCGGGGTTGAGCACGCCGCCCGCTTCCTTTTCCTCGGCATCGGGCTGGAAACGCAGCGCGCTGTTCGGCACCAGCAGCCGCTTGCCCGTGCTGCGGGTGGCGATGGTCGCCGCGGCCGTCATGCCCGGGCGCAACAGGCCTTCGCCATTGGATACGGACAGGACCGCCTCATAGTTGACGACCGAACTGCCCGCGGCGGCGGCAGCGCTCGTCTGCTGGGTGGCCGTGGCGGCGGTGTTGGTGGACGCCTGATCGACCCGTTCGACGATGGCAGGGAAACGCCGGCCGGGATAGGCGTCCACCGTGAAGCTTGCCTGCTGGCCTTCGCGCACCTGGCCGACGTCGGCCTCGTCGATATCGACGCGCAGCTACATGGCAGCCAGATCCTCCGCGATAATAAACAGCGTCGGCGTGCTGAAGCTGGCCGCAACGGTCTGGCCGGGCTCAACCTGCCGCGCGAGCACCACGCCCGAAACCGGCGAGCGGATGACTGCGCGGTTGCGGTTGGTGACAGCGGTCGAGAGCTGCGCTTCGGCGGCACGGACATTGGCCTGCGCCGCCGCCGTTGCCGCGTGGTCGCGAGCCACCGCCGCCTGGGCCTGCTCCAGCTCGACCCTTGAGGGCACCTTGCCGCCCGAGATGCGGAACACCTCCTGCAGGCGCCGCAGCTGCGCGCTGTCGACCCCGAGCGTCGCCCGTGCCTGAGCAACCTGCGCGGTGGTCGCATTGAGATTGGCGCGTGCCTGGGTAATCTGATCGTCGATCACATCGGTGTTGATCAGGGCGAGCACCTGGCCCCCTGCGACGCGGTCGTTCACATCGACGGCGATGCGGTCGATCCGGCCCGACATCTGTCGACCGGCAGATGATGGCCGACAAACAACCGACGGTCTTTTGGCCTTTCAGTCAAGGGGTTTGCATCGTGGCGGCAGCTACGCAGCACTTGGGCAGTCGCCTGGTCGCCCGACAGTCTCGAGCGCTTGGGACAGGCCTGCTGGACGATCGTGCTGCGTTGCGAGCAATTGACGCAACGTCAGCGCCGCACTCGAGGTAATCGGCAATTCGATTTTGGCTTGGACGAAACGACGTAGAGTTCGTGACCCTTATCTGGCGGACTGTGAGTCGATGCTAATCCAGATGTCAGTTGGGTGCGCGCTTTTGCAGCTTTCTCACCAGCGTGCGCCGATGCATGCCCAGGCGCCTCGCAGCCTCCGAGATATTGAAGCCGGTTTCGGCAAGCGTGAGCTGAATGCGCTCCCATTCCAGCTTCTTGATCGAGGGCCGCGTGGTGGCGACCGGCGTGTCGGGAGTTCCATCACTCAGGCCGAAGGCGGCTTCGATTTCCTCGGTGCTCGCAGGTTTGGGCAGGTAATGGGTGGCACCCAGCTTGATGGCCTCCACCGCGGTCGCGATGCTGGCGTAGCCGGTCAGCACCACGATCCGCATTCCCGGGTCCCGCCTGTGCAGGAGGTCGACGCAATTCAGCCCCGAAGCATGACCGAGCTTGAGATCCACCACGGCGAGATCGAACGCCTGTCGTTCCAGCATCGGGCCGAGCGCAGTCGCATCGTTGATCACCTCCACTTGATACCCTCGCTTCACGAACGAGCGCGCGAGCGTGCGCGAAAAGGCGACATCATCTTCGATGATCAGCATGCGCAGACCATGCTGATGGCAGATCGTCGTCATCCGATCCTCACGACCGGCAGGCGGAGCGCAACGGTCGCACCGCCATCCGCGCGATTTGCTGCCGCCAGCTTTCCCCCCAAACGGCGTGCGACGGTCGTGGCGAGGAAGAGGCCGATCCCTCGCCCATCCCCTTTCTCGGAACGAAACGGACGACCGAGGTCGGCGAGAATGTCCTCGCTGAAGCCATCTCCGTGATCATGGATGGCAATTTCGGCTTCGGTACCGTCGATTGTGGCGACCAGTTCGATCCGCGGCGAATCCGTTTCGCGCGCGTTTTCCAGCAGACTCCAGATCGCCTGACGCAGCGCGAGGTCGGCGGTGATTTCTGCATTGGCCGCGGCTCCCAGATCCAGCGCCAGCGGTATCTGGGCATTCGCCGCCCAATCCTCGGCAACTCCCCCAAGCAGGTCGCCGATCGAAACCGTGCCCATCGCCTCTCCGCGCGCCTGTCCTGCCGATTCGAGAACCTGCGAAACGGTATCCTTGCAGCGCTGGAGCTCCGCGGCCGCGTCGGCGAGTTCTTCCTGCAGCTGCGCATCGGCTCTGAAGGCGGGATGATCTTGCCAGTCTCCAACCAGCACCGCGAGCGACGATAGGGGCGTCCCCAGTTCATGCGCCGCGCCGCTGGCGAACAGCCCTACGCGAAGGACGCCTTCTTCCTGCGCATCGCGCTCGCGGACCTGGGCAACATAGGCATCGCGCGCCCGCAGATTGCGACTGATCCGGGTCACGAAGAGGACCAGCAGACCTGCGACCATGGCGAACGCAAACCAATGCGCGAGGAGCAGGATATCGTCAGCTTCCAGCGCCGCGGTCATCGGCAGGATCAGCGGCTGCCGCCACACGCTCAGCAGCGCGAACCCTGCAGTCGCTGCAATGGCCAGGACAGTGGCGGCGGAAAGCGGCAGGAGGATCGCACCGAGCGCAATCTGCAGCAGATAGAGGGAGACGAACGGGTTGCCGGTCCCCCCGCTCAGATAGAGCTGCGCGGTGAGGCCGACCATGTCGATGACCAGCGTCGCGATCAAGACGCCGCGTCCGACGCGGGTGTATCGCGGTGCGGCTGCGATGAAGAGATTGATTGCGACGAGCGTGGCCACGATCGTCACCATCGGAACCAGGGGAAGTTCGACGCCAAGGAGGAAATGCGCGCTGAGAATGGCGGCCAGCTGACCGATGACGGCGAGCCAGCGGAGCTGCGCCAGCTCGGCGACGTTTTCCTCAGTCGCGAGCGTTTCACGGCGCACGCGCGTCAAGGCGAGCAGCGGCTTGTCCATCAGTCGCGGATGTGCGGAATGCGCCGGGTCATGACAAGGCCCGCCACGCACAGCGCAGCGAGCGCGAACCATGTCAGCGCATATACGAGATGGGCGTTGCGAAAGCGGACGACCGTCATGCCCCCGATCGGACCGCCGCCGGTTTCGCGCGAGGCATCGGCATCGATGAAGAAGGGCGCTACCGGACCGAGGCCGCGCGCCTTTGCGATCGCCTCGACATCGCGCGAATACCATTTGTCCTGCGAAGGCTGGTTGCGCCGCAGGAACCTGCCCTGCGGTTCGGAGAGCCGGACGAGGCCGGTGATGGTGGTCGGCGGCGGCATGTCTCTGCGCTGGTTGGACTGGGGCACGCTCTCCTGGGGCACGAAACCGCGATTGACCAGCACCATACCCTGAGCGGTTACCAGCGGAGTGAGCACCCAGTAACCGGCCCCCCGCTCGGTGAGCGCATCGACCAGCGTGTCTGCATCGGCACGAAACCGACCTGTCATCCGCACGCGCCGATACTCGATATCGCGCGGCGGAATCGCCTCCCAGATGGCACGTGGCGGCAACGGCGCGGGGGTTGCGTTCACCCGCGCCTCGACCCGCGCGATCAGGTCGCGCTTCCAGGCAAGCCGCTCGACTTGCCAGATGCCCAGCGCGCCAAAGACGAGAATACCGACGACGCACAGCGCCGGCAGATACAGGCGCCGCGCGCCTGCGGAGCTCATGGGGTCTGGCTGGCCTGCCCCGTCATCATGCCGGGCATCATATTCGTGTTGAGGTGATACATGATCCAGATCGAGCCGGCGATCGTGATCAGCACGATCACGCCGGTGAAGACATAGGCAAGCAGCGTCCATCCGCCCTCGGCCCGGGTGTTGACATGCAGGAAACAGAACGTGTGAACCAGGATCTGGGCGATGGCGCAGGCAACGATGACCGCGATCGTGATCCGGCTGTCGGCGAGACCGCCCGTCATTACCAGCCAGAACGGGATCGCCGTCAGCACAACCGAAAGCGCAAAGCCGACCATGTAGCTCTTGAAGGTGCCGTGCCCGGCGTCGGCACCGTGTTCGTGCCCATGCGGCTCGGCAGCTACGGTAGTGTCCTGGCTCATCGCACCATTCCCAGCAGATACACGAACGTGAAGACGCCGATCCAGACGATATCGAGGAAGTGCCAGAACATGCTCAGGCACAGCAGTCGCCGGCGGTTGGTCGCGATCAGACCGCGGCGCGCGACCTGAACCAGCATCACCGCAATCCATGCAATGCCGACGGTGACATGAAGGCCGTGCATTCCGACCAGCGTGAAAAAGGCAGAGAGGAACCCGCTGCGCTGCGGCGTCGCACCTTCGGCGATCAGCTTGCCGAACTCATAAAGCTCCACGCCGACGAACGCCGCGCCCAGCAGGCCGGTGATTGCCAGCCACGTTTGCGCGCGCGCGGTCGCGCCCCGATCCATCGCCAGCATCGCAAAGCCGAACGTCACCGAGGACACCAGCAGGATCGCGGTGTTGAGCGCGACCAGTTCGAGCTCGAAGATGTCGCGCGGCGCGGGTCCGCCCGCGAACGAACTGCTAAGCACCCCGTATGTCGCGAAGATCGTCGCGAACAGCAGGGCATCGCTCATCAGGTAGATCCAGAACCCCAGCGCCGTCGGGCTCTGGGTTCCGTGATCGTGATGATCTTCCTCCATCACATAGAAATCGGGACAGGTAACTGTCGTGGAGGCGCCACCGCGGGCTGCTGTTGCTGGTAAGGCGGGAGCCGTGTTCGCCATCGTCATGCTCCTGCCGCTGCGTTGCGACTGGTTTCGATTTGCCGGACGTCGTCGACAGGCACGAAGTATTCGCGGTCGTAATTGAAGGTGTGTCCGACGGCCACGGCGATCATCGCGATGAAGGCCACGGCAGCCAGCCACCAGATGTACCACACCATCGCGAAGCCCAGCGTCATCGCCAGCCCGGCGAGGATGATACCCGTGCCGGTGTTCTTGGGCATGTGGATGGGACGGTAGCCATCCTCCGGCACGCGATGCCCGCGCGCCTTCATGTCGTACCAGGCATCGAGATCGTGGACGCGCGGGGTAAAGGCGAAATTGTAGAACGGCGGCGGCGAACTGGTCGACCATTCCAGCGTGCGCCCGTTCCAGGGATCGCCCGAGGTGTCGCGCAGGGCCTCGCGGTTCTTGATGCTGACCGCGATCTGGATGACGAAGGCGAGAATGCCGACGAGGATGATGAGCGCCCCGATCCCCGCGATGACGAACCATATCTGGAACGACGGATCGTCGAAGTGGCGCACGCGGCGCGTCGTGCCCATCAGTCCGACGATGTAAATAGGCGTCCAGGCGACCCAGTAACCGATCACCCAGCCCCAGAAGCAGATCTTGCCCCAGAACTCGTCGAGCTTGAAGCCGAACGCTTTCGGGAACCAGTAGGTCATTCCGGCGAACAGGCCGAACACCACGCCGCCAATGATCACATTGTGGAAGTGCGCCACCAGGAACAGCGAGTTGTGGAGCACGAAGTCGGCCGGTGGCACGGCCAGCAGCACGCCGGTCATCCCGCCGACCACGAAGGTCAGCATGAAGGCGACGACCCACATCATCGGAAGCTCGAAGCGGATCTGGCCGCGGTACATCGTGAACAGCCAGTTGAAGATCTTGGCGCCGGTCGGGATGGCGATGACCATCGTAGCGATGCCGAAGAAGCTGTTGACGCTCGCGCCCGATCCCATCGTGAAGAAGTGGTGCAGCCAGACGAGATAGCTCAAGATCGTAATGACTACAGTCGCGTAGACCATCGAGGAATAGCCGAAGAGCCGCTTGCCCGAGAAGGTCGAAGTGATTTCCGAGTAGATGCCGAACACCGGCAGGACGAGGACGTAGACCTCCGGGTGGCCCCACAGCCACACCAGGTTCCAGTACATCATCGGATTGCCGCCGAAGTCGTTGGTGAAAAAGTTGGTGCCGACGTAGCGGTCGAGCATCAGCAGGATGAAGGCGCCCGTGAGCGCGGGAAAGATCGCGACCGCCAGGATCTGGCTGCAGAACGCGGTCCAGGTAAAGACCGGCATCTTCATCATCGTCATACCCGGTGCGCGCATCTTGATGACAGTCGCCACCATGTTGATCGCCGATAGCGTCGTCCCGAGCCCTGCAATCTGCAGCGCCCACAGGTAATAATCCGGTCCGACGCCCGGACTGTTTTCGAGGTTGGCGACGGGCACGTAGTTCAGCCACCCGGCGGTCGAAAACTCGCCGACGAACAGCGAGACCATCACCAGCATCGCGCCAGCCACCGTCAGCCACAGGCTCAGGCTGTTGAGATAGGGAAACGCCACGTCGCGCGCGCCGATCTGAAGCGGCATCACGTAATTGATAACGCCCGACACCAGCGGGATGGCCACGAAGAAGATCATGATCGTCCCATGGGCGGTGAAGATCTGATCGTAGTGGTGGGCGTTCAAATAGCCCTCGCTGCCGCCGAAGGCGATCGCCTGCTGCAGACGCATCATCAAGGCATCGGCGAAACCGCGCAGCAGCATCACGATCCCGAGGATCAGATACATGATCCCGATCTTCTTGTGATCGACGCTGGTCAGCCATTCGCGCCACAGCCATCCCCACAGCCTGTAGCGCGTGACTGCACCGGCGATGCCTGCTCCCAGCAGCACGACGACGGCGAAGGTCACCAGCAGAATGGGTTCGTGCACCGGGAATGATTCCCAGGACAAGCGGCCGAAGATCGTCTTGGCGAGCGAGCTGTCGATCACGATGCAGTCTTCCGTTGGTCAGGCACGAACGGCAGCCGGGTGCCGCAGATGAGCGGGCGGGTTGCCAAGGGTCATGTTTCGGTTGGCGGGGGAATTGGGCTTCGAGGGTCCCGGAGCAGCATCCGGGTCGGCGGGGGCGGTGACGTTCTTGCCGGTGCCCTTGTCTTCAGGAGCCTTCTGGAGTGCACCCTCGGCCTTGGGTCCCATCCGTGGCATCGACCCATGGCCGCCGCCGCCGTGCATCATCTCGCTCATGCAGCTCGTGCCCGGCTCGACGCAGCGCTCGACGATACGGCGGAAGAGATCGTCGTCAACACGGCGGAAAAGCATGGGGGGCACCTTCTCGCTCGGTTTCACGAGCTGACGATAGGTCGCAAGATCGAGCAGTCGACTTCCTCCCTGCGCGCCTCCAATCCATGCTTCGAACTGCTGATTGCTGACGCCGCGGATGCGGAACCGCATGTCGCTGAACCCCGCGCCGCTGTAGTTTGCCGACATACCAAAGGAATCGACCGGCCGGTCGAGCTTGGCGTGCAGGGAACTCTGCATGCCCGGCATGGTGTAGATCATGCCCGCCATGGTCGGCGCATAGAAAGTGTTCATCATGTTGCTGCTGGTGAGGTCGAAGCGCACCTGACGGCCGACCGGCAGCACGAGGTCGTTGACCGTGGCGACGCCCTGTTCGGGATAGATGAACAGCCATTTCCAGTCGAGCGAGACGACCTGAACGACAAGCGGCTTTTCGACCGGTATGTTGCTGCGCAGGCTCGCCGTCTTGTCGCGCGGACGGAAGGGATCGAGAAGATGCGTGCTCGACCAGGTCAACGCACCGAGTGCGATGATGATCATCAGCGGCGCCGACCAGATCAGCAGCTCGAGCGAGGTGGAGTGATCGAAGTCGGGATCGTAGGTGCCGCCCTTTCCCTTGCGATAGCGCCACGCGAACACGACGATGAGTATCATCACGGGGACGATGATGAGGAGCATCAGCCCGGTCGAAATATAGATGAGGTTGCGCTGTTCGCGCGCCACATCGCCGGCCGGGTTGAGGACAGCGCCTTGGCAGGCAGTGACGAGCAGGCCGAGCGAGGCGGCCAGCCAGAGTTTGGCAGTTCGAAGGCGGCTGTCGGCAAGCGAACTCATGATCCTGCCCCTAGAAGTTCCCCCACCCTCGCAGAAGTGGACATTTTGTCCAATGGCTGCGACGCTGTTTGCGCTGCTATGGCGTTGACACCTCGACTTCGCTCACGCCTCCATTGCGGCGAAGCTCGCCAAGGAGTTGTTTGGCTTCGATGACCGCCGCTACCCCGCCTTCGAGTTCGACCCCGCTGGAGCGCGATGCGCAGCTGGTCAGCGCACAGGACCCTGAGATCCGGCCTGGCGATATCGCGATCGGGGTCGTCATCGGGCGTACGGGCGAGTTCTTCGACTTCTTCGTCTATGCAATCGCTTCGGTTCTGGTGTTTCCGGCCTGGGTGTTTCCCTACGCCGACCCGCTCACCGGTACCCTTTACTCCTTCGCGCTGTTTTCGTTGGCGTTTGTCGGCCGGCCGCTCGGCACGCTGCTCTTCACCGAGATCGACCGGCGCCACGGTCGCGGGGTCAAACTCACCATCGCGCTGTTTCTGTTGGGCGGGTCGACCATGGCGATCGCGCTTTTGCCCAGCCATGCGCAGGCGGGAGCGTTGAGTGCGTGGCTACTGGGTTTTTTCCGGCTGTGTCAGGGCGTTGCGCTGGGCGGGGCGTGGGACGGGCTGCCCACGCTCCTGGCGCTCAACTCTCCGCGCGAAAAGCGGGGCTGGTACGCCATGATCCCGCAACTCGGGGCCCCCATCGGCCTTCTCATGGCCAGCGTCCTGTTCGCCTACTTCCTGGCGATCCTCGCGCCGCAGGATTTCCTGCAATGGGGCTGGCGCTACCCCTTCTTCGTGGCCCTGGCGATCAATGTCGTGGCGCTGTTCGCCCGGCTGCGGCTGGTGGCCACCCCGGAATTCGTGCGCCTGTTCGAATCCGGTGAGCTCCAGCCTTCGCCGCCGTTCGAGACGCTGTTTGCCGAATGGCGGACGATCCTGCTCGGCGCGTTCGCTCCGCTGGCCGCCTTCGCCTTGTTTCACCTGATGGCGGTTTTTCCGCTCTCCTACGTGGAGCTTTACGAAGGTGCGGACCCTTTGCGGTTTCTCTTGCTCGAAGCGGCGGGCGCGGTTGTCTGCATCCTCGCCATCCTGGCGTCGGGCGTCGTCGCTGATCGAACCGGCCGCCGCGCGGTCCTGGGAGTGTCGGCCCTGCTCATCGGTATCTTCAGCGGCTTCGCACCGCAGCTGCTTGGTGCCGGCCCGCTCGGGGAAACGCTCTACATGATCGGCGGGTTCGCTTTGCTGGGGCTTGCCTTCGGCCAATCGTCCGGGATCGTGAACGGCGGGTTTCGGCCGCATTACCGGTATTCCGGTGCGGCGATCGTCTCCAACGCGGCATGGTTTCTTGGTGCCGGCTTCGCACCTTTGGTCGCGCTTTTTCTCGCGAGCCGGTTCGGTCTGTGGTCAGTGGGACTGTATTTGCTTTCGGGCGTGATCTGCACGCTCGCCGTTCTCGGCCTCACCCGCGTCTCCGCTATGCAAGAGGCCTGACTCCACAAGGATCGTGCTGCCTATCCTAGTCGGGGCCCAGTGCGTCTGACAGCAAGGTCGCGCCGCGACGCTGGTCCGGATCGAGGAGCGGTTGCAGCAACGGGTTCGGAAATCGCCGATCCATCGTCACCGCGTAGAAGGTTTCGGCGATACCAGAGAGGCGGTCAGCCTCGACCAGCGTGCCCGCGGCGATCTCGTCCCGAACGACGATGGGCGGTACGACCGCGAGCCCCACATCCTCGCGAGCAAGCAGGCGCATCATCGCCATGTCCTCGACCTCCGCAGCGATCTGCGGCCGGATACAAAGACGATTGACGAGGGCATCGAAGCCCGACCTGACCCCGCTGTCGATGGTGGGGAGAATTACTGGATGGGTGCCAATCAGATCGGCCAGGCCGAGCGTATTCTCTGCGAGACGCTCCGGCGTGCCGACAAGACTCACCGTCTGCTCGGCCAGATGATGGGCAACAAAGGGAGTGAGCGCATCGCGCGATGGGGCCTGGTTGATCAGCGCTACATCGAGGTTGTGCGCCTCGAGCGCGCGCAGCAGCTCGCCAGAGCTGCCGGAACGCAGGATGATCTCGATGTCGCTGCGTACGAGTAGGGGTCGCAGAAACGCCATCTGGAAATTGCGTGAGAGGGTCGCCAGCGCGCCGATCCGCAGCGCCTGCCGCACGGCGCCGACCTCGCGCAGCGTACCCAGCAGTTCGTCGCCGGTGGCAAAGATCGCGTCGGCATGGTCGAGAGCGATACGACCAGCTTCGGTCTCACCAGCCCGGTAGCGGATGAAGCCATCGGCGTTGGCGCGCGGACGCGGCGTGCTGAAGTTGCGGTTCGAGGGGCGCAGGCGGTTGCCGCCAGGGCAGGTATAGCTGTCATCCTCATGATCGAAGATGAAGGCCGATCGCTCGAAGGTGTCGTCGCGGCGGGCGGACTTGTCGAACACGGGGATATGCGGCTCGATCCCGCGATCCTCGACCAGCCAGGCAAGGTTCGGAGCCGAACCGTATGCGGTATCGGCCACCAACGGGCCACAGGCCGAAGCGGTCTTGCGAGCGCTCGATCATTCGGCGCTGGGCGGTGACCTCGGCCTGGCGGATCGCGGTGGTCGCCTCGACATCGACGATGACAGCATGGTCGAGATCGATCAGGTGTTTGTGCTGTAGGCGTAAAAGGCCGAGCCGCGTGTCTCCGCGGTCCGGCGCGAGGCGGGGTCAGTGAGGTTGATCCGCTTGGGCGTCACCGGGGTCGCTCCGCCGAACGCGGCATCGTCGAGCACGTCGAGACACTCGGCGACCGCGCGCCCCGCCACGTCGGGCGGTAGGCCTTCTTCGCCCGGCACCGAGCGCTGCCGGTGCACATCGGCCCGGATCAGGCTGGCATCTACCGCGAAGCCCTCGGCGCCGACCAGCCCCTCAGCCATGCAGCACTCCACGGTCGTCTCGAATAGCTTGCGCAACAGATCGTTGTCGCGGAACCGCCCATGCCGGTTCTTCGAGAACGTCGAGTGATCGGGCACCGCGCCATCCAGATCGAGTTGACAGAACCAGCGATAGGCGAGGTTGAGATGCACTTCCTCGCACAACCGCCGCTCCGAGCGGATGCCCATGCGATAGCCTACGATCAGCATCCGGATCATCAGCTCGGGGTCGATCGAGGGCCGCCCCATCGCGCTGTAGAACGCCTTCAGCTGCTCGCGGAGGCCGGACAGATCGACGAACCGGTCGATCGCGCGCAAGAGGTGATCGCCCGGCACATGATCCTCTGTTTCTGCGTGAGCGGCCGCTTAGTGCCGACGTTCTTGCCGGCATTCCACGGAACTCGGTTCTGCATTGCAGGGTCAAAGCGAGAGTAGCCCATCGTCGTTCTCCATGGCCGCGATGGCCTCCTAAAGAACGATCACGTGGGCAAAGCTTGGGCCGATTGCTGACTGTCTGCTTATTGTAGCTTCTGCTGCATAATCGGACCTTTATCGGAGGGTCCGTGGCTACGAAATGAAATGGCATTCGCCCATAGGCCTTGGAAGCGATTAGGCTCTACACCGGCGAACGTGAAATCAGGGCTCCGCGCGGGCAGACATTTCGATACCAGCGTCCCTCGATATCTTTCATCCCGGATGCGGGCCGGAACTTTTCGGCACCGACATCCCGGCCGCCCCCTTGATCGGGTGCGGGATTGCAGGCGCTTACGATGACGGCGAGCAAGGCGACCCAAGGCCTCATTGCAGCATGGCGCGCATGATCACCTCCTCGCCAGACAGCGGCACGGTAAATTTAGGATCCACCGGACAAGAGGTCGTGCAAACAGTATAAGGAAAAGAATTTTTCTCGATCCACTGTGCGGCTTGGGCGACGACGGGCTCGGCGGTGTTGTTGCCCATCGCATCGAAGCAGCCGCCGTCCGTTCCGACCCAGCCTTGACCGCTGCGCCGGGTGACGTTGCAACCGTCGAAATGCGCAACAACGCCGCCGTGTCCGTGCGAATTGCCGTAATTCGTGTTCCCGTCATATTCGATCCAGAGCCGTGTCGGATCCGACAGCTTCCGGTCGCCAATCTTGGTGATGGAGTAGCGCCGAACAGTCGGGTTGCCGAAATTGTCCTTCGGGCGAGGGGGCGCGATCGCCTCCATCCGCTCCGCTACCGATTGCGACAGCGCGCGCGCATCATCCACGCTTGTTCCCGCAAACGCTGCCGCTCCCAGTACGTTCACGCCATCAACGGCTTCGGCCAATTTGCCGTTCACAATCCGCATCAACGGCAGGGTCGTCTGCACGACCCGTTTGTCGGGGGAAGGAGGGATGGCCTCGACCAGGCGTCCGGCAATATAGCCGGTCCTGCTCGCCAGCAGCAGCACCTCGTCTTCCGGATTCGGCGTAATCACGGGCGAACGGCTTGTGCTTTCCAGTGGCGGCATGCGTACGATCAACAGGTCGCCCCCTCGCTGCCCGCCGCGCCAGCTTTCACGCACGCGATAGAGGTAGTCGAGCGACAGACCGTCACCGCGATCGACGGGACGAATGCCCTCGAGCACCGCAAGCGCGACGATCGGTGCCGACGCCAGATGCTGGCGCAAGCCCTTCGGTGTCTCATGCAAGGGCGGCAACAGTCCCAACTCGACCGCCTGCGCATATTGCCATGCCGTCAGTCCCGAAAAGGCCAGGCGCCGCGAATCGGCCGCTGTTTCGACATTGGGCAATCTTTCGCCGCCAAGCCCAACCGCACGCAGGGCGAACGCGTTTCGCTGTCCACCTTCGAGCTTCGCGGCGGCCTCGCCAAGTTCCAGCGCCCACCGATCGGGTGGGATTGTTTCAACATCGCGCGCCAGTTCGGGAAACCGCGCGGCGGGCACCAGTGTGGCGCCCTTGCCAGCGATCCGCAGCGTCAAGCGCGTTTCGACCGGCTCGGCGCGGTATGACGCCGCTGTCCCGAGTTTGGCCAGGCGATCCCCTAATGTGCGAGTGCCGCACGGATCGCTGAGCCGAATATAGGAGCCTGCGACCCGAACCTCCCCATCGCGGTCGCCGAACCACGCATTGCTCGCGAACGAGCAATTGGGCGCGTCCACGCGATATTCCGGGCCGAAGGTCACACGGGTCAATTCGTCACCGCGATAGGGGCGTCCGCGCATGTCGGCGAGCAGCCATTCGCCGCGAATGAAGTCATCGCGTGGATACGTCGCAGCAACATCGACCCTGGCGAACCGCCATGTCTCGCCGCCGCGCTCGACAAGCAATGTCTCGCTATCCGGCCTTGTGATCGACACCTCTGCGCCATCGAAAGGCGGCAGAGCGGAAAGCGACCGGCAATTTTCGGGACGCCCGCCAAAACCATGCTCGACGCCGAAACGCCTTCCGCCCAGATCGCGCAGCTGACCCTGGGAAACGGTGCATCCGCTGCCCCACGAGAACATCGGGCTCCAGATCGTCAGGCGGTGGTTTTCCGAATCGACCGGTCCGGACAGCGGTCGCCACTCGCCATAAAGGTCCTTTACAGCATCGGTCAGCGGAGCGAGCTGGCCAGGAGGCGTGGGGGCTGCGACGGGTCCGCTGGTTACCCCTTCACTGGTCGCGCACGCGGCCAGCGCCGCGGCGAGCACGAACGAGATGGCGACACACTTAGTTCGCATCGAGATACACCCGGCAAATCTCCGCCGCACCCGGCGGGGGCGGTGCGGGTGGCGGTGGCGGAGCGGGTGGCGCCATCTCCTCAGGGTCTCGTTGAGGCGGTTTAGGTGTGGGAAGAGTATCCGGCAGGGGTTTGTAACCGGGCGGCGGCACCCATTGTTCTGGCGGGCGAGGAAACATCAGGCGGCATTCTTGTGCTGCGCTACGCATCGATACGGTCGCGAGCGTTTGCAACACCGCATCGCAATCTTGCTTGGTACGGCAGGTTCCCCAGAACACTGGTTCCTCTTCTTGTCGCCAGATTGCCACCGCGGCGCTGTCCGCCCCTCCGTAATGGCTAGTGATGAGATAGCGCACAGCGCCATCGTCGAGATGCTTGCGGAAGGCAGGCTTCCCGTTGATCGTGATAGCTTCGCCCCAGTTGCCGCCCATGGGTACGCCGCCGTAATGATCAAGCGCATAGTCGAAGCGCAGGTCGCCAGAACGCCAGACCAGATGGGTGCTGTCATCGCCCAGCGGACACTCGCTGGCATCGGCGAGGCAGGTTTCGGTAGCTCCCGCGAAGTTGAGACCTACCGGAAAGGAAAAGCTGAGGCCGTCCAGCGAGATGCCGCCCGATAAATTGCTCGACGGCTGTGCCACGATAATATCGGTGGGTTCACCGCAGCCGGTGAGCAAACACGCGGCGACGGCGGTCAGACGGAACTTCACGGCAGCGTGCCCTGCCGATTGCCGTTCCCCCCGTTGAGCAGCCAGATGTCGCGCTCGATGCGCTGCATGGTGGCAAACGTGGCGGCTTCGTCCGCACCGCTGACTTGCGGCAGGCGATCGACTTCGCGATCGAGCGGCGCGACCCGCGCTACGAACGGCAGGCCAGCGAAGGTGCTTGGATCCCCCGTAACCTCAACGGCTAAGAGCCGTGGCGACGATGTTGCCTGCTGCACCTCGCGGACCGACCGGGTAAAGGCCTGTGCAACCTGATAGCCAAGGCCGGTGCCATAGACGCTGTCCGGACCGAGTTTTTCGCGCAGGAACTCAGCCGCGCCGTGATGCGGATCGCCTATGCGTCCGCTACGGCTCGCTTCCAAATAGGTGCCTGCTCTCTCCAGCCAGGCGCGTTCCTGCTCATAAGGCGCCGGTCGCACCTCCTCGATGAAATTGCCGCGCGAATAGTAGGCCGCGCGAAGTCGCCCACCGGCAGCACGCAGTGCCTTCTCGACGCTGGCAGCCGATCCGCCGGGGCGCAGGTGAACAAGCTGGATCGCATTCTCGGACTTATGGCGCTCGGCTGCGAGTTGCACCGAATAGAGCCAGAAATCATCGTCGGACAGGCTGACCGGCACGAAGCCGTAGGCCGGACGGAGCGCGCTCGTTCTGCCGTCGCTCATGAGCAATTGATTGAGAACCCTGCCCTCCGCATTGCGCAGCACGACGTAGAAGCGCCCGGTTTCGGCGGAGAGTCCCGGCGGGCCGCAACTCGTAACAGGCGGAGGGGGAGGCGGAGGGGTGCCTTTCGCGGCCGGACTGCTGAACAATTGTGAAGGCTGCTCCTCACTGAAGGGGAACGGCGTGACCTGGCCCGTCTCGCTGGTAAAATGCTGCAAGGGTGCGGAGAAGAACCGTTCCTTGTCAGGCGACAATGTCAGGGGCGCCCCGAACACTGTGAACCGTTCGGCGCTCCTGCCCTTGAACCGCGCGATGGTGCGCACGGTGATAATGCCCGTCGGACGCGCGCCACCGCCCCTCGTTCCGTCGTCCTCGACGAGCACCAGATCGGCATAGGTCGCCGCCTCCAGCATCTCATTCGCGAAATACTGGCCGCTGGCGTGACCGACCGGTTCAGGCCGCTGTATATAGGTGCAGGCGTCTGCGGCCTCGGGCACCGCGGATATGGCGATGAGCGACGCGATCAGAACGACTCTATTCATTGATTGCCCTCCCCGGTGCGCAACGCCCGTGCGATGGGCGCCAATCGTTGGCGCAGGTCGTCGAGCGCGATCAGTTCGGGATGGAGCGATACCGGACGCACTGTGCCATTCTCGTCGATGCGCGACGGCGGCATCCAGGGTATCGAGACGAACCAGCGACCATCCTTGCGCGCGGCGCCCTCGCCTCCCTGAACATTGGCCGAGTGGCGGTAGAGCGCATCGTTCAGATGCAATACCCAGCGCGAACCCGGTTCGAGCGAATTGGGCAACCCAGGCAGCAACACCGGTTCGTCCATCGCCTGCCCATACACGCGCTTTCCTGCCTCGCTCGAGCGTTCGCCCGAGGCAAGCCGCTGGCGTAGCTCGCTTCCCGGAGCAACGGCGCCCAACAAGGTTTCGACTACTCGCCAGCGAACCGTGGACGCGAAACCGTCCGGCCCGTTGTCGGAAATGTCGATGGCCACCGGCTCGGCGATCACGACATCGGTGGAGAGCACGGCGCGCTTCTCGACCGTTGCCCGACCATTCATGGCCTCCAATGCTTCGATCGGGTCATAGCCCGCTCGCCGCAGCTTCTGGATCCGGTCCAGCGTCTGGCCGTAGGCCACGAGAAAATGCGTCTGTTGCAGCGATCCTGCTCTGGAAGGTTTGGTGGCGATCCAGCGGCTCTCGGTCTCGCCGGCGCGGGGCGGTTCGAGCCGCATGATCGGCGTCCGCTCGACCAGTGCACGGATGGCGGCAAAATCCGGATGCGCCTCGAGCGGATACCAGATGGCCTCGGGATCGCGACGGCTCAGGAGGTCCTGCCGATAGACAGCGGACTGGTTCTCCATCGTCATCCGGACCAGCGGAGGGAACCTTATCCTGCCCGCTACTGCCGCGTCGGAGATGGCGCGCACATCTGCGGGACGCACACCGACATGGCCTTCGATCTCGCTGATGGTGATCTGGGCCTCGAGGCCGATTGTAGCCAGCTGAGCGGCGATGTCGTCGCGTGCGGATTTCAATGCAATCGCGCCTTGCGGCACGACCTGCCCCGTCACGAATGGCCGGAGCGCGGCGGGTGCAAGGGCATCGAGCGAAACTGCACCCGTATGAAATACATGGGCTGTCGCCTGGTTCTCATCGATCCAGATCGCAGCGACAGCATCGCCGCGCCCCGACATCATCTCCCTGTGCCAGGCCTTGAGGGTGGCGAGACGGGCCATGTCGGCAGCATAATCGGTCTCGGCTGCGGCCCGGCTGCCGAGCTCGCGCTCGCGGTCGGCCAGCGCCGCCTGCTTGCGCTGACTGTCCCAGACTTCGCGGGGCACGATCCCGCGCACGACACGGTAGGGTCCGGGGCAACCCCCGGTCCCGACTGTGTCCAGCGGTGGTGTCACCTCGCCCGGCTGCAGACCCATCAGCACGACATCGCTGTTGGCGTAGACTTTCGCCCCGGAGAACCGGTTCATCACCGCCACGCGCGCCGGATCGGTCAGGTCCAGTGTCTCGCTTTGCTCCCAGATCGCGATCGTGGGCTTTTCTCCTTCGGGAAGAAGCCACAGGCACCCGTCGCGCAGTTCGAGACGAGCCGGGACGTCCGGCACGCCGGCCAGCGTGCGCGGCATGCCGTCGGTGCGGAAGGCGAACTGCGGAAAGCCTTTGATGCGCGCGCCGCCTGGCGGGATTGGTGGCGCGGCGACGGGGAATGGTTCGGGTTCCTCGAACACGACGTAATCCGGCAGATCGATCTCTCCGCGCGCCGCCGCTGCGCGGATCGGAGCGGCGCTCTGACCAAGCGTGATCCTGACGGTACCCGTCATCTCGTTGCTGCCTGCACCAAACCAGCTGATGCCAAGCCGAGACAGGTCTTTCACCAATCGATCTTGGGTCGCGCGCAGTTCGATGAGTGTCGGCCCGACTCGCTCGATCGGGATGAACAGCGGGTCACTGGTGTATTTTGCCAGCGTTCTCGCCGCATCGCGGGTAAAGGCGACTGCCACGCCGTAGGTCGGCTCGTGCTGGATCCACAATCCGGCGAAGGTATCCGGCTCCTTCTCGCGAAGAACGCCTTGCAGGTTACCGATCGAAGCGTCTGGGGCCGTGGGCGGCGGTGGCGGGCCTGGTTCGGTACGAGGGCCGATCGAGCCGCGCAGCTGGATTTCCATACGCCGGTGCGCCTCCTCCACGCTGACGCAATAGGCGCGGGCGTACAGGGCGGTTTCGGCGAACTCGCCCTTGAAATTCTCGATGCCCTCGATCTCTTCGGCGGTGAGGTTCGGGCAGGTTTCGGACAGCGGTTTTTCTTCCTGGGCATGGGCGGGCACGGCCATTGCGAAGGCGACCGCGCTCGCGGAAAGGATAAACCGGGTCATGGCGCCTTCTCCACCGGGGTCGGGTCGGCGATGCGGCCGAAGAAAATCAGCGCGCCGCTCGCCCGATCGCGGATGCTGACGAGAAACGGGCGATTAATAATCATGTGCGGCACGTCGGGCATTCGTCGTCCGCCAACGACCACAATCTTCGCCGCAGTCACCGCCGCTGCCTCGGTTCCTTCTTCGTCCACGCGCAGGAAGGTCGCATGCGCCACGTCGTCGATCTTGAGCGGCGCGCGCGCCATCGCGGAAAAGTCCGCGCAGGCCTCGGCAAAGGCGCAGGGCATTCCGGCGGCGATCAGCGCGTCCGTGACGCTCTGGTCGAAGCGCGCCTCGAAGCGCGGCAGGCGCAGCAGGATGGTCTGCTCCTTCGCAGCGCCAAGATCGAATTTGCCGTCGCTGCCCTGCTCCGCGATGGAAAACGAGGTGGAAGCCAGACCGCTTTCCCATTTGCGCAGCGTTGCCGCGTCTTTCGGCAGGAACACTTCCATCACGAAGCGCCCGTCCTTTCCGTAGGGCAACGCCACCGCCTGCCCGTCGCGCGTTTCCCGATATTGCATCGGCGCGAGGCGCTCCATCATGTAGAGCCCGATCCTGGAGCCATCGCCGCGAGTGAACTCTCCGAAGGAGCCGTCCTCGAAGGGCACGGACCAGTCAGCCTTGAACCACACTGCATTGGTCAGCACGGCGGCAGTCGTATCGCCGAACCCGCTCGCCTCGACGATTTTCGTGATCCGCTCGCGCGTTTGCTTCGCGACCCAGCCGTTGATCCGGTCTGCCGAGCCCTGCGGATTGCCGCCGAAATCGACTGTGTCGGCGGTCGCTCCGAAGGCCGTGCGCGCGGTCCGCAGATAGTCAGGTGCAAAGGTCAGCTCATTCGAGAGCCAGAGCGCGTTGGCGACCGACAGCGCGACCTTGTCGTCGCCCGTCCTGGTGAGAAAATCGTCGTAGGCCTTGACCAGCAGCTCGGGCCGGGCGGCGGGATCCCAACCCAGCAGCGCGCGCATCTCGGTCTCAGTCTGCCCGCGCGCACCAACAAGGGCTAGGCCCAGCCCCTCGCTCAGCGACAGCGGCGAGACGAACAGATTGTCGTTGGACCCCGCAGCCTTTGCCAGTTCGGGATAGAGCCGGGCGGCAAGCCGAGCCTGGCCCGCGGTCAGGTCATGCGCGATGGCGCCGCTCGCCGCTTTGGTCGAATTCGGATCGGGCGTGGTGGTACATGCCGCCAAACCGGCGGCGACGACGACGGCTGCAAGCAATGCGTTTCTCATCGATCCTGCTCCAGAAATTCCACCAGCCACTCGGGCAGCGGTCGCAGATGGCCTTCGGGCGTCCGGCACAGGCCGAAACTGAGTTTGCTGCCCGGCGGACATGTGGCGGGGTCCATCACCGGGGGCGGTGGGCTCGTAACGACCATCGAAGCGCCGACCGGCGGCGGCATTTTCACGCCGTCCGGTCCGGTCTGCCGAAGGTCCGCTTGCCGCTTCTCGAGCCAGGCATAGGCGCGCCGGGCTTGCGCTTCATCAAGGCCGTAACTCTCCCGCAGCCGGCGCAGCGCATTGGCCTCATTGTCGCTCGCCTGCTGCGCGCCGCGCGCCGCGGCGCTTTCCAGCCCTTCCACCTTGATGACCGTGCCCGGCCCGCACGCCGCGTGGATGGGATCGACCAGCGCCGGCTCGGTCACTTCATGGACGGATCCCATGAATTCGACCGCCTCGCCAACGCGCGCATAGCCGGAGACTTCCCCGCTGCCGAATGCGAGGTAATTCTGGGTGTCCACGAAAAGGCGCGCGCCAAAGGGAAACAGCACCAGCGCATCGCCATGATCCGCTGCCCGAAAGCAGCCGTTCTTGAGGACGATCCTGGCGCGGCTGTTGATAGCATTGAGGGGGCCGGAGGGCCGGTCGTGGCGGGGAAAGATGCGGATATGCCGCGCAACCGCGGCAGGCACGGCCACGTCACTCGCAGCCGGACGCGGTGGGTTGACGAGTGGCACCACTGGCGCAGCGCGAAACTGCAATCTGACGGATGCCGGTATCGTCACGCCCTTGCGAGCGACCAGCGAGCGGAATTCTTCTTCCGACACCAGCACCTCGGCGGTCACGTGGCTGGCGGCGATCCCGGTCGACTGCAGGACCCGATCCTGACGGAAGGTCTCCCACATCCATTGGGCGCCAGCCTGCATCTGCTCCATCGACCAGCGCACCGTTTTGCCAAAGAAGCGCGGATGTCGGGTGTATTTGCGCAAGGTTTCAGGACCATCGCGGAGGAACTGAAACACGACCGAGGGATCGCCTTCGTTGTCGTAATAGACGGAGACGTAATTGCCGCGCTCCTCGCGCTCGAGCCGGCGAGAAAGCTCCGCCACTTCGTCCATCACGCTGTTCTGGAAATCGCCGACGCGCTGGAACTGCGCGTCCGCCGCGTCCTGATCGGCGGTGCGCGGCGGCGGCTCGCCCGGCTTCACCGGTGTGAAGTCGGCCGGCGGGGCATTGAGAATGGTGGCGTAGCCGCCTGACCCGAACTCGGCGCGGAACGGTTGGCCGCTGGCCGCCGGCGGCGCCGGGTCGATGGCAGCCGTGCACCCCGCCACGGCGAGCGCGGCCAGGCCAGACAGCGCGAGGCGTGGCACGAACCGCCTCGGACTATTCGGTCGGTTCAAGAGCATCCAGGCGGACCACTTCATCGTGTGGGCAATTGTCGGGAATATTGGTGCCGTAGAACCGTTCTATTTCCATCACCGACCAACCGTTGCCGTTATTGCGAGGCCAGGCCGCGCTCGCGCGAATGGGCTCTCCGAACCGAATCGTGAGATCGCGCCGGCCATCCCGAATGCCGGTTCCCTGATTCACCAAAGCCACGTCAGGATCGAACAGCACAGTCGCCGGATGTGTCCCTGCAGTAACAACGCAGCCGTTACGAACCTCCAGCTTTCCGCGGAACAGGGCTTCACCGCCGCCAAACTTGGCCTGGGCGACGCGTATGAGTGCCGGCGGCCGGTCAAACGGCGCGCATGATACCAACCCAAAAGCAATCAGGCTCGCCAGGCTTGGCCGCATGATCGCGCAGGCTGCTGCCTTTCGAATCTTTGACCTCCCATTAGGTTTCCGGTCGAGGCCATGAGCATGACGGCCATTTGCCGCGAAAGGCATTCCCCGGGTCATTGTCCAACCCGCTGCACTGGTGGAGCAGGCGGCACATCGACGGTCATCTCGCACCACTGCGGCTCGGTGTTCCCGCCGCGCAGTCTTTTGTCCGTCAGGACGCGCTCCTGCTTCAGCAAACAGTCATTCGCCTTCCGCAGCGCTTCCTCTTCGCTCAGCATTTTGTGCGCGGCGTTCTGCTTCACCGCAGACCACACCCCGCCATACCCCGCCGCCTGATCGAGCGACTTGACCGTAACCACCCGGTGCCGCCCGCACGCTTCGATCAGCGCCGCCGGTGGCGCTGCCACGTCTGCGCGATAGCCGAGTTGCATGCGGGTGCCGACGCGGGCCATCTGCCGCGCATCGGCGGAGTGGCGGGAGCGGAAGGCGAGGTGGCCCTCTCGATCCCGGTGCAATCCGACGCCGAGGGGGAAGATGGCGAGCGGATCGTCAGCGCCTTCCTCATCGATGAAGAAGCACCCGTCACGCAGCACAATCGTGTCGTAGGTTGCCAGATCGGGGGTGGGGCCCGCCAGCCGCGGTTCGTTCGGGAAGTAGCGGATCAAACCCTTGAGATCGTCCGGCACAGCGGGCAGATCCGGCTCCGCCCGTTCGCTGAAACGCAGAATGAGGTTGGAAGGGATATTCCAACGGTTCGCGGTCCGCATGGCCGCGAATTCGGTGCGGGGGATCGCGATGTTCAACCACGGTGCGCTCATATTGCCGAATCCCGGCGACGCGATGTCGTCACCGATACGACGTGCCCAGTCTCGCGCGACGCGATCCTGATCGGTGCGCGCGAACCCAGCGGCCGCAGGCAAGAACAGCGGATCGCGGGTGTAGCGCCGCAAGGTCACCGCAGGCTCGTTCAGGAAGTAGGCGACGCCCGTGACCGTGCCAAGGCCGTCATGCTGACGCCCGTCGCGCCAACGCCATTCAATCCCCCCGAAGTTTCCGATCTCGCCAGACTTGAGACGGCGCAACATGGGCAGATGCCGCTGCTCCAGCCTGTCCGCAAACCGCAAGCGGCGATCCTGCAGCGTTGGGACATAGGGTTCTGGCCCAAGCCTCGAGACCGGCGGATAGGGCGGGGCCTCGATAATCGTGGCGTATGCTTGGCCTTGATCGGCTTGTGACACCGGAGTCCCATCCGAACAGGCAGCGAGCAGCATAAGGACAGCGGCTAGATGGCAGGCGATGGGGCGACTCCTCATGTTACAGTGTAACCTAATCAAGCCTCTCTGAACCATTGATAAATCACCACGGCAGCACCGATTACTAGTGCCGAGTCGCCGCAATCTAAGCTCGGACCAAGACATTGGCCTTGGTTGTTAGGGCTGGGTGCGGAACGTAATGGCGCGCATCGGTTTGTCGAAGACCTGCCGCTCGCGCCGCTCGATTTCATCTCGCGGCTCTCCCTCGTAGGGGTAGGCGCCTTGGTCCTTCAGGTCCTGGATGATGCCGAGTGATTGTTCGCTCATCCGCATACGGGAATAGTCAGTCAGCGCCTGCCGGATATGCGCCAGAACCGCGATGAAGTCCGGCTCGTTGAGGTTATCGAGCTCGAGCAGGTTGTGGTCAGCAACCTCCTGGAAGAAGGCGCTGTAGGCATAAGCTGAATATTCAAACCCCGGTGCGGTGACATGGGCCGGCTGCGAGCCGAGCACGATCCCGTCCTCGCCGCCGAAATGGATCTGTCGCGTGTCGCTGGCTGACTTCCACTCGATGACCTTGACTTTCAGGTCGTCGATCGTTCGGTTGGCAAGCTGGACAATCGTATGTGGCAAGTCCTGCCAGCGGTGGATCGTGACGTCGGGATCGACCTTGAACCCGTTATACCAGATCTCGGCGTCGGGATATTGCAGAACATAAGGCGCGAAAAGCGTGCTGAATTGCCGATAGGCGTCGGGTGTCGATAGCTCGTCGAATGTGTCCTTGAGCGTGGTGAGCGCGACGATCGTGCCCGTCGCCTCGGCAATGGGCTTCGCAGCCTCGGTGACCTCACACCGCTCGAGCGCCTTCGAATGGATTTCGATCGTCCGCGACGAGAGCTGCGGCGGACCACCCTCAGAGGGTTCTTCTAATGTCGTCGTGAACCATTGCGCTCGCTGGGCGAGCGAGAAGAAGCGCAGTCGTCCACGCCCTTCCTTGCCATGGATCGCACGCCCCAGCTTGGATGTCCGGTGCGCGCTACGCTTCCAACTATCGCCCAAGTTGCCAAAGTCGTGCGTGGCGCTTTCGGCGGTGATGCCATTGCCATTGTCGACCACGCGGATGGCGGCCAGCCCGCCGAGATCGTTGCGTTCGAGGATTACCTCTATTTTGGTCGCGTCCGCGTCGAGCGCATTCCAAACCAACTCTGCCAGCGCGCGAACGGGATCTCGAGTCGCGGCATCGCGCTCGAGAAAGTCCTGTTTCGCGTGCAGATTGAGTATGGTCATCGCGATGGTGTCCCGTGTCCCCCACCGTGTAGCCGGTGATCAACTTGAAGGCGAGCACGCCACGCGAGCACCAAGCCGCAGGTTTTTTACCAGGTAGGGATCCGACTGCCGGCCCAACCCGAGCTGTCTGGCTCGTCGTATCAGCAGCGTCAGCTTCCCCATTGGTCAGCTCGAAGTGGCCATTCCGCAAACGGCCAAAAGAAGCACGAACAAGACGCCGGCTGAGCCACGGGCCATTTGTACGACGGGCTGCCAGCTGGGCGGGCGCATCACGCGGCGAAGAAGTCGACGGTATCGGTTGCAAGATCGGCCCACTTCAGCCTCAAGTGATGGCCTTTGGGCCTAGGCAGCGTCTTGCGATCAAGCAGCCTGCCTTGCACCTCAAAGTCGGCATTTATCCTGACGATGAGGATCTTGCTGAAGTTGCGGTTGAGATTGAGGGTCACCGTGTCGTTGCGCTTGAACGGGGTGATCGTCTTCACCTCCACGAAGTCGTTACCGAGCTTCCCGTCCGACCCCTGCGCGTAATTCCGGTGGAGTTTGATACCGTAGGCGATTGCGCCGTAGAGCTCGCCGAGATCGCCATATACCTGCAGGTGGCTACCGGTGAGACTGTGATAATCCTGCGCCGCGGCGAGTAGGGATTGAAAGATTGGCACCAGCTCGACGGGGAGGTTTGGATACCGTGCCCTCGCCTCTAGCAGGTCCAAATGTGAGTTGATCTCGGTCCACGTAATCCATTCGCCGTCGTCGTAAATGGCATTGTCCGGATTCCATGTACTTGTCTGGTCGTACAACATCGCAAGCGACGCTTAACGCAGATCGGTAAACGCCCCCTTTTCGTCCCCGCGGTTGATGGAAGGCACAATGTCAGTTTTTCAGTCTTCCGCCCCCATAGCGGACAGTCCGCAAGCGGCCCAGTTCCCGCCTACCCCCGACCGTTTTCCTCATGGCCAATCAAGGCCGAGGAGAACGACGATGGGCTACTCAAGATTTGACCCCGCCATCCAGGCCCGTGCAGCATGGAATGCTGGCAAGACCGTTGGCACGAAGCGTCCCCTGACGCAGAAGCAGATCTGGGCGATCCGCTTCCACCTCGATCGAGAGGGCCGGCTGCGGGATAAGGCATTGTTCGATCTCGCAATCGACAGCAAGCTGCGCGGCTGTGACCTGGTCAAGATTAAGATTGGCGACGTCGTAGCTGGGACCGACGTCCGGACCCGGGCAATCATCATTCAGCAAAAGACCGGTCGTCCGGTCCAGTTTGAATTGACCTCTGATGTTCGTGCAACGCTGCTTTCGTGGCTGGAGCGTCGCTGCGGTTCGACCACCGACTATCTCTTTCCAAGCAGGATCGATCACGGCGGTCACATGAGCACGCGCCAGTACGCTCGTTTGGTAGATGAGTGGGTCACAGCAATCGGCCTTCGGAAGTCCGAGTACGGGACGCACTCGCTTCGCCGGACGAAAGCCGCGATGATCTACCGCGCCACGGGCAACATCCGCGCGATCCAGATACTGCTGGGTCACACCAAGATCGAGAATACCGTTCGCTATCTAGGGGTCGACGTCGAAGACGCCCTGCTGCTGGCGGAGCGCACCGAAATATGACTTTTCAGGCGGCCGGCCGGCCATTTCGGTCGGCCGCTTTGAAGCAAGTGCCGAGGTGCACTGATTGACCGACTTTGGGTGGAAAGCGGTCGTTCTATTTCGGGCCTTTCGAAAATAAGAATGCGAGCCAGAGGGGAAAGGGTGCGTATAGCAACAGTAATAAAATCAGGCCTGGCAAATTTGTCAATTCTAACTCAAAGATGATCCCATAAGCGTAAAGCGGTGAGGCCCCGGCGAACACCGCCACAAGAACAGCCAAAGACGCGCTGATGATGGTCGCTAAGATAGCGAGAATGTATAGGACGAGTCTCACTCAGGAACCTCACTTGCGGTCGATTATGCAGTTCCCTTGACCGTCTGCAATGGAGCTGGCTCGCTTCTGGTCCGCTTCTCGGTCGTGCCAAAGTCGGCAACTAGGGCACGAGCGGGAGTGGAAAGCGAACGTTACCTGCTATGAGGTGTTGGCGGAGGAACTCGCTATGGACAAGGCATTCCCAATCTGGGCGGTCGTGGTGCTACTCGCGGGTTGTGGCGCACAGTCTTTTCCGTACGCCCGGTCAGCGAGCGTTGCTGAGGGCAAAGTGGGGGAGCTGTCCAGCGATACCGCGCTGATAGAGGCGCATCCGCACGTGCTGAGCCGCAGCGGCTCTGTGCTCAAGGTAGGTGCGCAGACCTTTCGGGACGAGGGCGATTGTGAGGCAGGAGACTGCACTCGTTACCG
>ERZ1066120.406-NODE-406-length-42224-cov-9.436529_pt1 | contig 42224 bp, 36 predicted proteins | sample MGYA00382767_ERZ1066120 | MGnify/ENA primary metagenome ERZ1066120 (study PRJEB33369, sample SAMEA5778350) | biofilm metagenome | biome: Industrial cooling water; feature: Water cooling tower basin; material: Biofilm | place: United Arab Emirates | collected...
TTTAATCTGCTGATATTTGACAGATTGTACGGCTTTACTAATTTGCGCGTCGATTTCTGCTAACTTGGTCTTATTTTCCAACCGCTTCTGACTCAATTGACTATCAATTTCGGCGATTCTCTTGTGATTTTCGGCAATTTTACTGTGAACTTCTTTGGCTGTTGTGGCAATTGTATTTTGTAATTCTTCCTTAGCTCGATCGATAGAAATTGCTAGCTTTTGTTGCTCGGATGTTAAGCGTTCCACTTCTCCTTGTTGTGCAATCACTTCTTGTTTTTGCTGCTCGTATTGAATCTGAGAAATCGCCCGTTCTCCTATTGCCAAGGGAGTAAGTCGTTGGAAAATTTGTTGGTTAACTTTTAAAATTTGCTTTGCCGTCGCTAGTTCTTTTAATGCCTGCGATCGCTGTTTTTCTAGTTCTTGAACTTGCTTGCGTGCTGCTTGAACTTTTGATTGAATTTCAATTTGACTAACTGCCAACAATTGATTTTGATTTTTGATAAAATCTGTGACTTCTTTAGAATTAATATTCCTACCTTTGACGAGACTTTGAAAATATCGACTTTCCGACATCAAATCAGCACGTAATTTGAGTAAAGAAACAAGATCTGAGCTTCCCCCAGCAATGACAAGATTACTACTATTAATTGCCGTATCATAAAACTGATTTTCTTGTACCAAACTAGAGCGAACTTTAGTCAGAGAATCTAGATCGGCTTGAGGAGAAGTCGGGTCTAAAGTCACTAAGAGTTGGTCTTTTTTCACGCTTTGACCTTCTTGAACGTGAATTTCTCGCACCACCCCTCCAGAGGGAGCCTGAATCTCTTTAACTGCCCCTAACGGCTCTAATTTCCCCGTTGCTACTACAGTCTGATCGATTTTAGCAAACGTTGCCCAAGCGATCGCCGAAGTTGTCGCACCGACAATCAACCAAACAAATAAATGCGACCACAAAGCAGGACGGTTAAGTACTACCGATGAAGCCAGAAATTGTTCTTCAGATTTTGTTAATGGTTCGGTATTCATATGGCATCTCTATTTGAGTTATAAACACTCGTAAAGGTTGACATTTGTCATTTGTCATTTGTCATTTGTGAGTAGTGAATTTTTCAACTCCCTGCTCGTACGCTCTCTGTTATTAGATTGACTAAACTGTCATACATCTCTACAAGGGTATTTACAGTTGTGATTCTTGTTGTTGATAGAGGCAGAAATAACGCCCTTTTAGTGCCATTAATTGTTGGTGAGTGCCTTGTTCTACCACTACCCCTTTATCCATTACCAGAATCACGTCGGCATTTTTTACCGTAGCGAGGCGGTGAGTAATGAAAAATACGGTGCGCGAGTAAAATGCTTCTGCCAAATTTTGACATACCTGCCGTTCCGAGTCGTAATCGAGGGCGCTAGTCGCTTCATCTAAAATCAGCAGTTTGGGATTTTGCAAGACCGTGCGGGCGATCGCAATTCTTTGTCTTTGTCCTCCCGACAGTGCCGAACCCCGTTCCCCAACGTTGGTGTTGTAACCGTTGGGTAGAGACATGATAAAGTCGTGGGCAACAGCAATTTTCGCTGCTGCAATAATTTGCTCTGGACTCGCTTCTGGATTCGTCAGAGCGATATTTTCCTGCACCGTGCCGTTGAATAACAACGTATCTTGCAACACCATGCCGATTTGTCGTCGCAGGGAATACAATTCAACTTTGTTGATGTCGTAATTGTCAATTTGAATCGTTCCTGTCGTTGGTTCGTAGAGGCGCGGTAACAACTTCGTCATCGTACTCTTACCCGAACCACTCTGTCCGACAATGCCGACAAACGTACCAGCCGGAAATTCTAAACTAATATTAGTCAGCTGAAATGCGCCGCTATTGCCAAAGCGGAAAGACACGCCGTCGAATTTAACTGCGCCTTCCATTTCTGGCATGGGCAGTTGAGCGCGGTTTGCCTCGTCTACTTCTGGGTGCGCGTCGAGAATATCGCCCAAACGCTCGATCGATAAGGCTGTTTCTTGGAAGTTTTGCCACAGTTGGATCAACCGCAACAAGGGACTAATTGTGTAACTAGATATAATCCGAAAAGCGATCAGCTGTCCTAAAGTTAATTGTTGGGAAATCACCAAATATGCCCCAACCCACAATAATAATAGTCCAGAAAACTTATTGAAAAATCCGCTGACAGAACTTGCCGTAGTCGAAGTCACTACAGTATTAAATCCAGCGCTGATGTAACGGGCGTAGCGTTCGTACCAGTGCCAGCGCGATTTGAGTTCGATATTCTGTGCCTTAACTGTTTGAATCCCAGAGACAACTTCCACAAGATAAGATTGGGTGTCGGCGTAGCGTTCGGCTTTAACCCGCAACTGCTTGCGGACGATCGGCGCGACGAAGATTGTCAATAGGGCAAAGATCGGTACCGTTGCTAGGGATACTAAGGTTAATATCCAGCTATAAAATATCATCACGGCGATGTAGATGACCGAAAATACGGCATCTAATACAACCGTTAGAGCAGTACCCGTGAGGAATTGACGGATATTTTCTAACTCGTTGATCCGTGACGCTAATTCCCCGACGCGACGGCGATCAAAATAATTTAACGGTAGCCGTAGCAGGCGATCGATCACTTCCGAACCTAAAGCTAAGTCGATGCGGTTGGTTGTATCGACAAATAAGTAAGTCCTGACTCCCGTAAGTAAGGCTTCAAATAGTGCCACCCCTAGCAACAAAATACCCAGCACGTTTAACGTATCCAAAGCACCATTCACCAAAACTTGGTCGATGATGACTTGGGTAACTAGGGGATTGGCTAAACCAAATAGCTGCACGAAAAATGAAGCGATTAAAACTTCGGATAAAACACCGCGATGGCTGGCGATCGCAGGTAGAAACCAGCTCAAGCTAAATTTTTCGGTTGTTTCCCCTGGACGTGCTTGTAAAAGTAATACCTGTCCTCCCTCGCCCCAAGAAGAAGCGAAATCTGCCCCAGTCTGACGGTGAATGCCAATTTCTGGCACGGCAAGTGTTAGTTCTTTGTCATCGCAGGCGTAAAGAATGGCAAAACTATCGTGGTAGCGGATCAAAGCCGGAGTCTTAATTCGCGCGATCGCCTTGGTAGGGACTTGGACTAATTGGGCGTTCATCCCCAACATCTCCGCGATCGCCCCACAGCTTTGTAGAGAAATCGTTCCGAGAGATTTCTGCTGGTTTTCCAACACCCGCCGCACCGTATCCCGTCGCCACGCTACGCCCAAATATTGAGACAACATTTGGAAGCAAGCCATCGACGCGCCGATCTCTCCCTGTCCGCGCACGAAGGGATATTTGACAGGTTTGGCGTTTTCTGGGACTAAACTTGGGGGTTGTTCTGGGGCGTAAGGAATCTCTTGGGCAGGAGGAGAAATGTAGCTTGCTGCCCCTAAGAAATCAGAGGGATGAATCACTTCTGCCTTCTGCCCTCTGCCCTCTGCCTTCAACTCTACACCCAACAGCCGCACGCCTGGAGCTGCAATAATGGGAGCCGATCCATTGACCTTCAAACGATTGCCGACGATCGCTTCTTCGCCGCTACTAATCAGCCAGGTGCGATCGCCATGCAGTTGCGTCCGATCTGCTTGTCCTGGGGCTAAATTCAGTACCTCAACTGACGGACTCAATTGAAACACAAGGTCTTTGAGCTTAGTGGCACTATCAGCGCGACGCTGGAGTTCTAAACTCAGCAGTTCGCACAATTCCGCCGGAGAAAATTGCGCTTCGACGTGATGAGCAAAAGTCGGTTCGGCTGAAAGACTTGCTAGAAAGTCGGCGGCGGGAATAGTAATACAAATAACTTCTGTGCTGGCAATCGCGGTTTCGCAGGGAATGTTGCGGATCAAGCCCGCCCAGCCTAGGACGGTTTTCGGTTCGACTAAGCCCAAACTGACGGGGCTTTGCTGACGGTGATCGTAGCCTATTAGTCTAGCTGTACCTTGATAGATAACTAACACCTGAGTTGGCATCTTTTCTCGCACTAGCAGCGGTTGCCCGATTCGGTAGCGCAACAGTTGACATTTTGTCGCTAACTCTTGTAAAGCAGATGGTGGTAATTGCTCGAAGAAAACCGTTTTAGCGAGAACGGATTGAATGTGAAAGTTTGAGATAGTTGTAGTCATGTGGCAGGATAGGAGTTAAGACCAAGAAAAACGAAATGGTGCTAATTATTGCATCTGTTTCTGTGGCTTTACAGACGAAAATTCCATCACTAATCGGCGCGTGAGTAGCAATTCACGCGCCGATTGCTGACATACTGCCGGCTACATAGTCCGTGGTTTTCTCCTTCTTTTCGTCCCCAGTTTTGTCAACACACAATATGAACAAAAGTCCTTGAAGAACTTGTTTCGTCAGGGCTATCCTGGTTTGTCTCAGATGCGTTAATTCCCACGTTGTTTCAGTGAGAAAATAATGCAGTGAATGACTATTTTTCAACTTAACGCTTTTGGCAATTGCGGGTAGAAACTTGCGCGAGTTTTTTGCAATGAATCTTGCGTATAAGAACTTAGATTGCTCATAGTTTTTGACCTCACCAAAAAGGTTTTGAAATATAGAGCAATACTTATCAATAAAGGAAACAGTTGCAACAAGGTTTTTAGATTCAACGAGTAATACAGTAACCATCTTAGAACTTTTAGACTAATTTTTCTCGTTCTTATGTGGCAAAACAGAAATGACGATTTCGGCAGGAAAGTGGTAGCAACGGTACAGATGGAAAGATAATTTAAAAGCGAAGTATCTCAAATATCGCCGATATCTCAGTTAATCTGTCAATACCGCCTAACATTGTCAAGTGGTTTAATTTGACAGTATCGGACTACTAAATTCTGCTGTCTCCCTGAAGATGTTTGAGGATTAACTGATAAACATTAATGGCATAAATCCAAGAATATTCATGCAATTGAGATTGTTGAGTAATCAATAAAGGTTCTTCGGCAGGAAAAGCAGTCACACAACCGTGAGAGCCACATACCAAGGAGGCATCTAAGGAAATGAAATCCATTAAGTAGCGAAACCCAAGCTGTTTCTTTACTAGGGTTAAGCCTAGCTTCCCCTTAGAAAATTGGATTTGAGGGTCGAGGAACAGTTCAACAGGATCGTAACCAGGTTTGCGGTGAATATCAACGGTTCTAGCAAAATCGGGAGCACACTTATCATCAAGCCAGTAGTAGTAGGTAAACCATGCCTCCGGCTTGGCGATTGCCACCAACTCCCCCGCTCTGCGATGATCTAGATGGTAGACCGACTTATCAGTCTCGTCTAAGACTTTGGCAACACCCTCAGTTGCTTCTAGCAGCGATCGTACCTTGGAGATATATACAGGATCGTTAACATAAACATGGGCAATCTGATGATCGGCAACGGCAAACGCTATACTTGCCCCAGCATCAAGCAATTCTCGTCCCAGTTCTTCGCGGACTGCCAGCAAGCCGTTTGACCGCAGCATCCGATTCAAATGGACGGGTTGGGATACTGATGTAATACCATATTCTGACAAGACGATAACTTGAGCGCCAAGAGCTTCGTAGTATTGAATCAAATCGCCACAAACCGCATCAATTTCTTGTAAATCCTTTGCCACCTGGTTCACGTCAGGACCAAATCGCTGCAAGCAATAATCCAGGTGAGGCAGGTAGATGAGTGTCAGTGTCGGGCTGTAGCATTGTTCCACGCATTTAGCTGACTCTGCAATCCATTGGGTGGAACGAATTGACGTGTTAGGTCCCCAGAAATTGAATAGGGGAAACTGACCTAACTGAGCTTGGAGTTGCGATCGCAGTTCGGCAGGCTGAGTATAAATATCGGGTATTTTTCTCCCATCAGCCGGATATATCGGTCGGGGAGTAACTGCATAGTCTACCGACGAGTACATATTGTACCACCAGAACAAGTTGGCGCAGGTAAAGTTAGGGTCAAGAGATCGCGCCACTTCCCACACCTTCGGAGCCTGAACAAGTTTATTGGACTGCCGCCAAAACTTAATTTCACACTCATCCCGAAAATACCAGCCATTGCCTACAATCCCGTGCTGACTGGGGTACTGACCTGTGAGATAAGTTGCCTGAACCGAACAGGTCACAGCGGGTAATACTGGTTTGACCGAGACTACTTGTCCTTGAGCTGCCCAACGAGACAAAAACGGCGTATGCTGCCCTAAGAGGCTAGGTGAAAGTCCCACTACATTCAGTACAACAGTTTTATTCATGAGGAGCTTTTTAGTGGCTAGTAGCTGGTGGCTAGTAACTATAAAAAGGGTAATGGGTAATGGGTAATAGCTTTTTATAATCACCAAATACCAATTACCAACTACCAATCCAAAATCTTATCAGCTCTTGTAACGCGATCCGATGCTTTTTTGGAAGGCTGACCGCTCGGACATCTGCTTGATATAGTTGAGAACTGCTGAATATGCGTGCAGATCCAGCTTGCTCATCAACTGCTGGGTCTCTTGGACAACATCGGGATACGCGCTCACGTCCATTTTGAGCACGATCGGAATGTAAGCCAGGATAGATCCCACTGCCACATCTGCTACGCTAAAGCGATCGCCTAGTAAAAAAGGTTGCTGCTCCAGAATGCGATCGAGCGCATTCAACAATCTCGGAGCTTCACGCACGATATTCTCTTTGACCAAAATTGCTGATGAAAGCGTAGAATTTCCAAATAAGACCCACTGAGTCAAGGCAGAGCGTTCCTCTAAAGATGAGGAGATTTTGCCGTACTTCTCGGCAAGATACAGCAGAATTGCCCCGGACTCCCAAAGCTGGAAATCCTCATCTACAATTGCTGGGACTCTGCCCATTGGATTAATTGCTAGAAATTCAGGCTGTTTGTGTGCTTCAGCCTGCATATCTAACAGCACATATTCGTAAGGAATTTGCAATTCCTCTAGATACCACTGGACAATTGAGGCGCGGCTAAGTACACCTCCATAAAGTTTCAACATGGTCTTTCTGAACTTAGAACTAAAGGACTTTGTGAGTTTGTGAATGCTGTTTCAAGTACCCATTCATACTCTCGCTGGAGTGATGCCAGCAAATCCAACTTCATCCCCTCTGGCAGCACATCCCAGGTATATGTCTCAATTTCTAGGTGGTTGCAGACGCGATTGCTGCACAATAGATTTAGCACGGCGATAATGTCTTCTTGAGTGGAGTGCAGCAGTTGATAATCGCGAATAAAAATCGGTACGTGAAAGTGAATCCGCCACTCAGGAGCTGTGGTATGTTCCAGGTTTGGTAAGGCGGTTTCCAAGTCTGGATAGTGATGGAGCGTGTTATGAAGCTTGCGTTCAATGACTTGGTGAAGATAGGTAGATTCAGCAAAGGGAACCAACCGCTCTGCTAACCAACGGCGCTGCTGTTTATCTTCTGGTAAGTTTAGCTGTAAAGCTGCACTAATTTGAATCTTGCCAACCTGAATCCCTACAGCCTGAAATTGCTTGAAGACGGTAGCAGGATCTTCATACTCGACAGCAAAATGACAGGTGTCATAACAAATACGTATATGCTCTAGTAAATGTGCCTCGGCTCTTGAGCGCGAAATTCCCAGCTGCTTTGCTAAATAAGCTCCACCAATAGGTAGTAACTGTGTCTGGAAATAATCAACCACTTCGGCTGCATTTTCAATCAATCCATCCGGTTCTGGTTCCAAATCTAAATGTAGCAGTTTTCCTGTCTCGGTGCGGATGCGTACCATTACCGCTGCTACTTCTGCTAGTTGCAGACTGGCACTACTCGTGACAGATGCCTGTATGAATTGATTTGCCTCAAACCAGCGTTTGTAGGATAAAGGCAGTGTAGAAATACTGCCATCCATCCCAGCTGGCAGCAGTTCTGCCAGAATACTGGTTAGTCTTAAAGTGTAATCCAAGCGCTCCGGTTTAGACCAATCTGGAGCATAAACTTGGTCTTTCACCACCTGCTGATGAAATCCGCCATAAGGAAAGCCATTCAAGGTAAATACATATAAGTCTCGTTCGGTTAACCATGACTGAAACTGTGCCAAGATTTTTCCCTGTAGCAGTTCCCTCGCTGCCACATCTGCTAAGCGTAACCCAATACCGAATGGTTCCCCTAGAGAAAGCCGTGCTTTGAGAACAGGAATGTATTGCTCTAGGTTGGCAAAGACTTGGCTCCACTCTTCACCTAGGTGAACGTTGGTGCAATAAGTCAAGTGAAAGTTGCTGGATGTACCGATTTTCATGTGTTTGCTAATGGTTAATGTCTGATAGCAATGAATAATCAACAATTAACAATTAGCCAGTATAGAAACTGCTCGCATATATAAAGACAGATCCACCTGGTGAACCTCAATTCCCTGTCCAATTCCTTGCAGCAGCATCAGAGTCAGTTCTCCCCCTAAGTGTTCTCGGAACTCGGTTAACCCTTGGAAAAGGCATCGGGGATGTTCTAGTTGATGGTTAGCTTGTGCTAGTTCCGGCACATACAACTTGAAGCTCAATGCCTTCAGCGTATTCAGTATCTGCTGCCACTCTAACCAAGAGAACAATCCTGCCAGATAGGAATAAGTGCTATCTAGAGCAATTCCGATCGCTACTGCTTCCCCGTGACGCAGGCTATAGTTTGTTAATTGCTCTAGTTTGTGGGCAGCCCAGTGACCAAAATCTAAGGGACGGGATGAACCCGCTTCAAACGGATCGCCGCTGTTGGCAATGTGTTCCAGATGTAACTGGGCGCAACGATAGATTAGCTGTTGCATGGCGTTCATATCTCGACACACCAATGCTTCTGTATGTGTGCTGATGAACTCAAAGAAACTTGCATCCTTAATTAGTGCCACCTTGACTGCTTCGGCAATACCGGAACGCCAGTCGCGATCGTCCAGAGTAGTGAGGAAATCAAAGTCGTTCAGTACAGTACAAGGGGGTGTAAAGGTACCCAGAAAGTTCTTCTTCCCGAAAGCATTGATTCCGTTCTTTACCCCTACACCCGAATCGTTTTGCGACAAAACCGTCGTTGGCACGCGAATTAGTCTGATTCCCCGGTGAGCAGTTGCTGCTGCATATCCCGCCATGTCTAGCACAGCTCCTCCACCAATGGCTAGTACATATGAGTGTCGGCATAACCCAACTCGCTCAATGAGTTGGTGGATTTGCTCTATTAATCTGGGTTCATTCTTGGCTGCTTCGCCCCCAGGTACTATCACAGGCTTAACTGCCAGGGTTAGTACATCTTGATAATGCTCGGCGTAGGCTGATAATTGCTCTGGCAATTCACTTCTGTGTTGCAGCAATCCCGCATCCACCACTGATAGCACCTTCTTTAGTTTCGTTTTTCCATCTGCGGCAATCGCTTGTGCAAGTAAGGGATTGTCCAACTGGAACAGACCCTTAGTGAAATGGACTTCATAGTAGAATGTAACGGGAAAACATTGGCGGAGCGGTGGAAGATCGAATGTAGTCTTTTGCTGAATGCCAATTACCATAGTTTTCTCTATTTAAGTTACAGCAAATAGCTGCGCCAATACCATTGAGAATGGTAGCAGACTAAGAACTAGCAAACCGTAGGGCAAACCAGCAAAACCAGCAGCTACCGTCGCATTTAAAACAATGAGTGATAAAACGCCAGCTTTTACCGCTCCTTGGATTTTGTCAGGACTTGGCTGGCGAACTGCTGTTAAAAAAGGAGGCAATACCAGCAGAGCGAATAAGGCAACAAAAGGCAACGCTGGGAGAACCTGATAATCCTGTAAAAGCTCCAGTGCTAATATTGCTCCCATGACTGCTCCAACCAGCAATAGCGCTGCTACGACCGTACTTGCTTTGCCGCCATCTACTTCACCACGACTAATAGCGGTGACAGCCGCAATGTATGCGATGGGAATTAGAGTCAAAAACCACCGCTCTTCCACCATTGCTTGTACGGCACTGATGCCCAGCAATAAATTGCCGCCGCGACAAACGCCCATGTTTAGGGGACCAAGAACAGGGTGGCGCTTCCCGAAGGCATTATAGAGAAGAGCAGCAATGGCGATGGCGGCAGCTAGTGTGGCGCTCAACCACGAGACTTGCGAGGCTGCTACCACGCCGACGACTAAAAGTAGACTTCCAAGCCAAGTCGCACCTTGACGGGATGCTCTACCACTAGGAATCGGTCGCTCTGGTCGCTCTTTAGCATCCACTTCGGCATCAAACACATCATTAAAGACTACACCACCTCCATAAAGACCAGTAGTAGCCAAAAGCAACCATGCTAGAGCAACCAGATTAGCAAGGCTTACCTGTCCTGGCACCACTTGATTCTGAATCAAGACAGCTCCTGACGCAGCGAAGCCAAGTAGGATGTCTGCCCAAGCAGTGACGATATTAGCAGGTCGCATTAGCTGTAGATAAGCCCACAAACGTTGGGAATTTGCTACTTGTAGCATTGACTTGCACCTTTGTACTTATACGATTACTCGATGAGCGTGTAATAGCTAGTGGACTCTAACGTGGGCTTCTGCCCCCGCAACACAGAATTACCATTGAACAACTGGCTCCGGTCGATTGGTAGCGGGTTGAGCCAGTCTGTTTCTTGCATCTGACCACTCTGGCTGTAAGCAGAGAGTGCATTTTCATAACAAACTGCTCTCACATGAGCTTCTGGAATTCCCCGCTCTAGCATCAGTTGGGCAGTTTTAGGGACAGCTAGAGGATCGCTGATTCCCCAATCAGCACTACTGTCCACGATGATGCGATCGCACCCATAATGGCGCACAATCTCTACCATGCGGGCATTTCCCATCTTTGTATATGGATAAATAGTGAAAGCAGCCCAGAAACCCCGCTCCAGTGTCTCTGCAACAGTTTCCTCGTTGTTATGGTCGATAATTACCCGCGATGACTCTAACCCGTGCTCAATACAGACATCCATGCTGCGGCTAGTGCCTACCTTTTTGTTGCGGTGGGGGGTGTGGATCAACACCAGCATATCCAGTTCTTTTGCTAGCTCTAGCTGTTGACGAAAGTACTTGTCTTCAGCTGACGTCATATCGTCATAGCCAATTTCACCAATGGCTACCACACACTCTTTACAAGCGTAAAGAGGTAGCAGTTGCATAACTTCTTCTGCCAACGCCTCGTTGTTGGTTTCTTTCGGGTTCAGCCCAATAGTGCAGTAGTGTTTGATATCAAACTGACTAGCTCGGAACCGCTCCCATCCAATAAGGCTGCTGAAGTAGTCCTTGAACGTCCCAGCACTCGTCCGGGGCTGCCCCAACCAGAAAGATGGCTCAATGACAGCTACAACGCCATGCTCTCTCATCACCAGGTAATCGTAAGTCGTGCGAGAGGTCATGTGTATGTGAGGATCGATGAACATTACGCTGTTTGTAGACACGGTAACATCCTTCTCATAGATAGAGGTCACTGGCAAACTGCCAGCCGCTTATTGCTAAAGCTACTCCAAGTCAAATGACCCAGATTAATAGATGAGTGCAACTGCGGTTTACAGGCAAGTAGTTCTTGAGCCTTAAGCAATGAACATTCAGAGCAAGCCAAAGCTGCAGCTTCTTGTTGAGCCAAATCAGCATCATTCAGCACCTTTTCCAAATCAGCTACTATCCCAGCATCCGCAAACCGCCCTACTAGTCGCCAAAGTTCAGGTGTCACTGGGCGGTTAGCTGCCCAACGTTCATGGGCATAGTCAGTCAGCATCTGGGCTAGCTCTGAGTTGGCGCGATCGTCGAGTCCCAGAATCAGATGCAAAGAACTACCCGCAAAAATAGCCTTGAGTACCATCTGGTTCCAGGCAATGTTGTCGAAATAATCAGATGGATATGGGTTATGCAATGCCACTGCGTTGAAGACCGTTGTCATATTGCTTCGTACTCCTTCGGCAGCTCTGGTACAGTGCCATTCTGGGTAGGGCAATAGTGGCAAACTTTGATAAAGAGCAATTAACTCGCCAACATCAACGGTAGTGAAAACTTGCTCCAACGTCCACAGATACTTCTGTGCATCATCGTGTGGGAGAGCCAGTAATATTAGCGTACGAGCGGCTTGATCCACGCTCCAATGGCTGGGACTCCAACCAGATCGCATCGCCTCAGCTGCTCGCAACTCTTCTGAGGTTAGCTCAAGATCTTTTTTGCCCGTGTAGCGAGGCAAGGTGCTGAAACTAGTCAAGAATACTTGCACCGAGACACCTTCAGCAATTTGCTTCCTCTTTTCATCTAACCAGGTGAAACCGTCCCGAACAACACGCTTTGAAAGCCAACAACGCAGTAGGTTAGTGACATTGGTCTGCTCATAGTGAATCGAAGAAGACATAAAACTCATCTAGTCTAGTTAATTTTGGGCGTTGCACACTGAACGAATGATTTAGGTGAGTACAGGGACAGCCATAGTCTTTAGGTAATGCAGTAACAATTTAATTAATAATCTCAGCATCTATTCCGACTTGGAATAACAAAAGGTTTTCCGATGTAGCGAGCACTAAGTAATGCCTTAGTCTACTATTTTCCTCCTCTACTCTTGTCACGTAAGTTTTATTGACAATCTCGTTGGCATCATCTCAACTGCATAGGGCGCAAAGGTAGTCGTGATGTATGCCTTATCAATACCTTCCATCGCCTTATTTAGACTGTTAGGCTGACTAAAATCCCCTTCGACAACTTCGACATGCTCAAAGGCAAGGGAGCAAATTTTATCCAAGTTACACACTAGAGCGAGAACAGAGACACCCATGCTTGTCAGATGCTTCACCAACTCCTGTTTATTAATTCCTGTAGCTCCGACCACCAAGATTTTAGCTGTCATAGCCTCGCCATCTCCCTATATCTAGTCGCTAGCTGAGGTGCAAGCGACACACCAAGCCAAAACAGATGTCCTCCTTCACAGGAGACATCTCTATTATCGAATGCGTTACACGAGTCCTGAGCGGTATGTTGCATAATGGGGATACCATCCAAGCGTCTTTTGAATTCGGCTATTTGAAACCCGAAAGGAGGGCAAGATGGACGCTCCCCCTTTCTTTGGCGGCGGAGCGTTCTCGATTGCCACTATGTGTTCAAACAAGTTAGCGTAGGTCACGGGCTCATTATCGGTAATACATAACACCGCCTCCTCACTCATCGGCGATTCGACAGCATGCACTACGGCATTTGCCATATCGGTTACATGAATCAGGGATATATAGTCATTCCCTTCTCTCGGCAGGTGGAGCTGGTTGCCTCGAGCCAGCTCGCGCCAGCCTTGATCGTAGGCAGTTCCAGGACCGTAAAAGGCACCACCACGCAGTATGCACCACTTTAAGTTCGATTCCTGTACCATTGCTTCCATATCAGCAGCCGACTGAGTGATGGGATTTGGTTGAGCTGGTGTATCTTCATCAATCCATTGCTCGCCGTAGCCAGCTTGCAACAAAGCAATACTCTGTTGCAGGTAGTCTTTGACACCAACTGCATGACAAGCGTCTATAAGATTGGCGGTGCCTTCTCGTCTGATGCGATCGTTCTGACTCCAGTCGGATGCTCCACCAGGTTTGGGTATTGCGGTTGCTAGATGGAGAACGACATCACAATCCTTAACTACAGGGATTAAGGTATTGGGTTCTAAAATATCTCCAGGTTTCACATCTACGCCACATCGGCTTAGTCGGTTAGCATCTTCTTTGCTCCTAACCAAGGCTTGAACTCTGTGTCCTCGCTCCAGTAGACGCGGAATAACATACCGACCAAGTACGCCAGTTGCGCCCACGATGCCTACGCATTTCTGACTTGCTGAAATTACTGGCATCTTAAGTTTTCTCCAGTTAGGCTAGATGTTACCAATTTACGAGATTATATGGTTTAGTTAAAAGAGCCAGTTATGCAAAAAAAGGCTAGACCATTCTAGGTAAAGAAGAACCTTTGACTAGGCAGGTAGGCAAGCTCTCAGGAACTATCACTCCGTAACCGCAAATTGGATAAATATTATTCCAATGATTGTATCAAGAACTTCGACTGGCGATTCTGGAGGGTCGACTTAGACCAGGAGCTTACCGTCTACCCCCCGCAACTTAGCCAAACAGTGTGGCATGTCGCGGGACGCTGTCGTCGCTGCTTTTGAGCAGCTTCTTGTTAGCTCAGCCCAGAGCAAGTGGTAAAACATTTCCTGAGGAATTCTCAAAGTTAGGCTTCAATCTCCTTGCTCAACATCAGAGAAGACTATTTCTGAGGAGAGCAATGACACTTTCCTAAAAACCACAGTAGGTAGACGCTGTTTTTACAACAAAATTATTGGACTGGTACTTTGTAGCAAAAGTGGTACTTGTAATAGACCATTAGGGTGATTACACTTAAGTGTGTCTATTTCAAGAAGTACACCAAGGCTGTTAGGGATGAGTATTACTAGGCACGGTAGATAGCAATCAGCAGCACTGTAGTTAACCTAACATTAATTGCCTTTTAGTAACGGTGCTGTTAGCTCATAGCAAGTACTTGCGTGCATGACTAGTAGCACCAGCTATTTCTGTCCCAGAATCATTACTCTCCCTGGAGCAGATTGCATCAACTAGCTTTGAACCAGAGCCGACGAAAGTGATAGATCGACAATCTATCTGAGGACTATCTCTCAAACAGCATCTATATTCTGAGTAGCCAATTTTACTACTAGTGCTGTTGAACTTCTTGTTGCTACTGCTGATTGTCAGTTTTTTGATGTTCTCAGGACTATCACCTTGGGTCTAGCTATGAAGCCTTATTCATAAAAATGTTCCAAGTAGTTTTGCTGATGTTTGAAGAGTTGAATCTACAAAATATCGATACAGCATTGATGCTTTTCAAAAAGTATCAGGAATTTTACCAAGTACAAAATATTGATGAAGAGAAGAACCGCCAACACTTACAAATGATTATGGACAATGAAGAAGTTGGTAAGTTATTCCTTTTACGAGACAAGGATATCTACTTTGGCTTTGCCACAATTTACTACTCGTTTTCAAGTATTGTCGCCGAAAAAATTGCTATCTTAAACGACCTGTACGTTTTAGAAGATCATCGTCAGAACGGCTTTGGCAGACAGTTAATGGAGCACTGCTTTGATTATCTTAAAACTTGTGGAATAGGCATAGTGAGGTGGTCAACGCGCCAAGACAACATAAATGCACAGAAACTCTACGACAACTATACAAATGGAACCAAATGGCTCATGTACTCTTATAAAATTCCGTAGATGGAATTATCAATCGCTCTAGTTTGAAGCATGAGTTAGTTCTTAAATTAAGAACTAAAAATAATTTCATTTTCTTTTAAAACGCTAACCAAAAGGAGAAGTAGCTATGACATTTCAAGAAAAATATGATGCAACTGTTATAGGAGGAGGTCCAGCTGGAGCAACTTTTGCTACACTTCTTGCAAGGCAAAATAGAAAAGTTTTACTCTTAGAAAAAGAAAAATTTCCTCGGTATCATATTGGTGAATCCTTAGTGACTGGAGTCATTCCAATTCTTGAAGAAATTGATGTTCTCGATAAGGTGCAGGCTCATGGCTTTATCAAGAAGCATGGGGTCACTCTTGTCTGGGGAAAGCACCCTGAACCATGGAATTTTGCTTTTTCTGAGTCAGGACCAGCTGGAAGAGAATACGGTCATACATATCAGGTAGTTAGATCTGAATTTGACAACTTACTTTTGCGAAATGCGGAAAGCAAAGGAGTTGATGTTCGAGAAGAACATCAAGTGGTTAATGTTCTTCTCGAACATAATCGTTGTGTTGGAGTCAAATATAGGAATTCCAAAGGGGAAGAACGGGAAGCTTACTCTAATTACACAATTGACGCTAGCGGTCAAGGAGCGTTTCTAGGGCACTACTTTAACCTACTAGAGTATGATTCTGAATTAAAAAATGTAGCTACTTGGGCTTACTTTAAAGATGTCGAACAATATGAGGGTCAACTAGCAGGTAATATTCTTACTGAGCATATCCCAGATGGTTGGATATGGGTAATCCCACTCCACAATGGACTTACAAGTATTGGCTGGGTAACCTCATCTGAGAAGTATAAACAGTTGCTAGATTCAAGTATTGATTCAACATATGAGAGAGTTTTGAATAGTAGTGTGGAAACTCGTCGTAGGCTATATAAAGCCGAAAGGTATTCTAAGAAAGTTTATACAACTCGTGACTGGTCTTATCAATGTAAGAAATTTTATGGCTCAGGTTTTTTACTTACTGGGGATGCTGCAGGCTTTGTCGATCCTCTATTTTCAACCGGAATTTTCCTTGCTCTAAACTCTGCAAGTCTTGGGGCAAAATTATTAAATAAGGCTCTTGAAGAGCCAGAACATGAAGAAAAGTACTTGGCTCGTTACGAGGTTGCTTATAGAAAATTTATTGGCGAAATTTCATCTTTCGTTCATTATTTCTATGATGCAAGTCGTGACCAAGAATCTTACTTTAGAAAAGCACAAGATCTGATCGATCGGAAGTTGACGGCTAGGGAAGAATTTGTTTACTTGCTTTCAGGATTACATGGATTTGATACAGCTAGAGAGGAGTTTGGTCATTTAATTTCAGGATTGCATGGATTTCATACAATTGCCAATCTAGACCCTGGTAACTTGTATGAGCAGAGCGTTGCTGAATCAAAGCATAGTTCAGTAACATCCTAATTCAAAAGTTTGTCCAGACCGAGAATTGCATTTTTCATACCGGAACTTTTGAAGAAGAGTGTGCTTTTGAAACAGTCAATAGCAACCTAAACATCTCAGCCAAAGATGACTTGGTAGATAAGATGTAAATCGTCTTAGCGTAACGCAATATATCTAGTGAGTTTGGAGTATTTACCATGAGCGATAATTCTACAGAACAGTTCGGCGGATTCAACTTCGGTGCTGGTTCAAATCCAAATGTCAGGTTTGTTGAAGAAATTTATCTGTCAGAAAATCCTGAGGTAAAAAAGCTGCTTGAGGATGGTTCATACAAATCAGCGCTAGAATATTACGCAGAAGTTGGGCAATTCAAAGGGACAGAAGGGGCATTTGCTGGAACTAATGGCAGTAATGATGTAGTTACTGGCTTTGGTAAAGTTTTTGCCATGACTGGAGTTGACTTTGAGCCTGCACCAGAGATAGAAGGTATCTTCTTTCGTCCAACAGGCTTGGGAGTTGGAGAAACCGATACTTTGATTGGTGAGAAGGGCTCGGAAAATATATTTTTCCTTGGTGCATACAACCCAGAAACTCCTGAACCTGATAAGTTTTATGTAGGCGAAGGAGATAAGGACTACGCTCTGATTCAGAATTACACTCCAGGGGAAGATAAACTAGGTCTTGCTGGAAAATCTGAAGACTATAAGCTTGAAGTAGTCAACGGTAACACAAATATATCTACCACTGAGGGAGATTTGGTCGCAGTTATTGATGGAGTGACCGACCTTCAAGTTTTAAAAGGAGAGGAGTTTCCCGAATCTGAGTTTTTTGAACTTGGCAGCAGCCCTCTAACCGATAAAGCTGGATTTTATGAAGAAGCAAATCTTGTAAATAATCCTAATATCAAGCAGCTACTTGATGATGGGGTATATAAATCAGTCTTTGACTGGTACGTACAGGAAGGACAGTATGCGAAAACCCCACCCACGGAAGAACAGCCACGAGGGGAACTTGTAGAAGGATTGTTTTTTGGTACCGAAAATAGTGATGTATTAACTGGTTTCGGGCAACAGAAGTACAATCTAACCGGAGTTGCTTATGAGGTTGGAGAAGGAGATTTTATCCCACTTCGTCCTAAGAGTCTGGGTGTTGGAGAGAAGGACACCTTGATTGGTACTGAGGGAGTGGCAAATGATATCCTCCTTGGTAGTTTTATCAATTCAGCTAACCCCACTGCTGAGAAATTTTATGTAGGGAAAGGGAATGAAGACTATGCACTGATTAAGAACTTTACTCCGGGTGAGGATTTGCTGAAACTTGCCGGAAAACCTGAAGAATACAAGTATGAGGCGGTAGATGGCAACCTCAATATCTCAACCAACAATGGTGACTTGGTGGCGATTGTTGAGGGTGTAGAGCAATTGGATGTGGTCGGAGGAATTGAAGAAGGTGGAATATTCTTCCTAAGTAAATATCCCACAGGGACTGATACCAAATCTCCATTGCAGGTCGGCAATTTTAATGAAGATCTGTATCTTCTAGACAATCCTAATGTGAAGCAGTCGATCGAAGAAGGAGCTTTCGGTTCAAATAAAGAACACTATATCAAATACGGACAATATGCCACGAACCAAAAAGGAGAACCAATAACAGGATACTTCGATGGCACCAATGGTAATGACTACATACTTGGCTTTGGTCAAAATACCAGTTTGAGCGGTGTTGGTTATGAGGCTGGAGAAGGAGAAGATTTTTCAGCCCGTCCTACAAGCTTAGGAGTGGGGGAGGCCGATCTCTTAATTGGTTCTCCTGGTGCGGTCAATTCATTCCTCCTTGGTAGCTCTATTGACTCCGCTAACCCTACTGCCGAAAAATTTTATGTGGGTAATGGCGATAAAGACTATGCCCAGATCCTGAACTTTGATACTGAGGATCAGATTGTTTTAGCTGGAAAGCCTGAAGAATACACTTTTGGTACAGTAGATGGAAACTTTAATATCTCTACGTCCAATGGTGATTTGATAGCAAGTGTTCAAGGAATGACAGGTCTGCAAGTGACTCAACTTGCTGAGGATCGCGGTGTCTTCCTCATGGGTACTGAATCAACTAGCTTGATGTAAAGGTATACGCTCTCTTGTCTCGACGAGATATATCAGGATCGAAAGGGGACTGGGGATTAGGACTGGTAACTTGTGATTGGTGATACTGCTCCAGCTGCGTTGGAGTGATTAGGTAGCAGTTAGCAGACACTAGTGGTAGCAAGCGATCGCTTTATCAGTTAAGTAGGTAGGTATAAATGAACAAAGAACAGATTTGAAGTGAGTAATGTCTGTATCAACTCTAGGTAGTACCGCCAAGGTTGTAGCGGACATTACCCACCATACATCTGTTCTACGTGTAATTCCACCCACGTACTTTACTCCTGTAACTCGCTTGATGGCTCTAACACCACTGCCATTGATATAAATTTTCATGGACTGAAACTGAAGGGGTATCAAGCACTTGAAACTTTATTCAATATGGCTTTTAGCCTAATTGAACTGAGAAAAATTTAGTCCGAGCGATATCCTTATTGGCAAGAGTTGGAGCTGTTTAGAGAAGGTGAGCGTTATCTAAAAAACCGAAGAAAAGTTAGAAACATTCTAATTATAAAACGTTGTTGTGATGGTTTTTAAACTAAATGTATTGTCATAAATTCTGTCAATAAATGTTTTTTTGAAGTTAAATCTGTTGTAAATTTTTATACGATTTTTCACCCAGTACATCACCTCGCTAGGATTAACTACGTAGGAAAATATTTTGATTCTGAACAACTCAATTTTCTTCAAAAACCTATTGCGAAGTAGGTTTCTTGAAGCTGCACTATTAAGCACGCACTAGCACAATCCTAGGCTTAGATTTGAGACTTATTAGTTCTGTAAATCTACGTTAGACAGTTTTTTGCTTAGGCAATCCTCCTATGAACTGAGGAATTTACGCTCTAACTAAAGCTTTGTTTGATGACTATCAGCTCCTAACACAGAAACATCTAAATTGAATGGCACTAAGTTAAAGATAAGTTATAGTAGACTTCCATTTTACGAGGTTTCCACATACAGGCTTGAGCTTATCTTAGTGCAGTTGTCCATAATCCAAAACACAACTCTTAATCCTGAATATGATTAACCAAAAAACAATAGAGATAGTCAAGTCCACTGCACCTAGCTTAAGAGAGCATGGGCAGCAAATCACAACTCAAATGTATGTAATTATGTTTGAGAAGTATCCGGAGGTAAAAGAGCGTTTTGATATGTCGGCTCAAGCAGATGGTTCTCAACCTGCAAAGCTAGCTGCTGCAGTCTATAGTTATGCTACCCACATTGATAATCTACCTGCTTTAAAGCCAATGGTTGAAAAGATTGCCCATCGCCACATACAGACCCATGTCTCACCAGAAGAATATTCGATTGTGGGAAAGTGCCTACTGCAAGCGATGAAGGACGTGTTGGAGGAAGCAGCTACAAAAGAAGTGATGACGGCTTGGACAGAAGCTTATCAAACCTTATCTGAGGTTTTTATTAACAGAGAACACGAACTCTATGAAGAACAAAAAACTTAATAGAAAGGTTTTGTGAATAACCTTTATCAAAATAGTATGGCACAAAAATGTAATAAAAATTGCCCTCTTGAGCTTTGGACAAATAGCACAAAGGTAAACACAAATTTGTTATTTGGAACCATAGTAAACCGATGTGGCGATGCTTAGTCTTGTTTTGACTTATAATCATTCTATTTAAGTTTTACGTAGACTGAAAGCCATGCCATTATGGAAAACATAAAAGGTTGTATTCCTAATTTTTTTTCTTGAGTTACCTGTTATATTGAACTTACAATAATTCGTAATTTACTAGAAATAGGAGAACGTAGAAATGTTGAGCTTTTATCAGCAATTGGAGAAAATCTTCATCAGGAAAAAATGGTTAGTTTTTCTGCTTCTAATCTTCTTAACCTTCTGTTTCGCCATTTTTTCCGAAACGAAAATTGCAAAAGCTACGATGTTGGAGATAGTTGCTAGTGGACTTGATAATCCACGTCGCATGGCTTTTGGACCTGACGGTGCTCTTTATGTTGCAGAGGCAGGTAGAGGAGGTCTGGAACCAAAGATCATAGCACCAGAGCTTAATTCACTTCTATCTTTAGGTTCAACAGGTGGTGTGACACGCATTCAGAACGGTACACAGAAGCGTGTAATCTCTGAGCTGCCATCTCTCGCGATTTTGCCGGAAGGCAACACTACCGCGCCGCAAGAGGAGGGGGCTGTGTTGTCAACTGTAGGACCTCATGACATAGGATTCGATCAGACTGGAAAAGCTTATATCCTCCTAGGATATGCTTCTGTATTAAGTCAGAGAGACATCTTAGGTTCTGCTGGTACTGACTTGAGTAAGCTTATTTCATACAATGTAAATGCGAATGGCTCCTGGAAAAAAACTGATTTTTCAATTGATTTCCTTGCGTTTCCGGAAGTATACAAACTATACAATAGCGTTCCTGGCGAAGATTTCCTAAATAATCCCTACGATCTAGAGGTTGAAGGAGACACTTTTTCTGTCGTTGATGCAGGCGGTAATAATATATTAACTGCGGATCTTGCGGGAAACGTCTCACTACAAGCTGGATTTCCTATAGAAATTGTTGATAATATTCAATTGCAACCAGTGCCCTCATCTATTACAAAGGGACCAGATGGTGCTTTCTACGTAGGAGAATTAGGTTTTTCTCCAGAAGGTAATTCGCGTATCTACCGAATCACACCTGGTAATGATCCAGAGATCTTTGCTGATGGCTTCACAAGGATAACCGGACTAGACTTTGATGCTGAAGGAAATTTATATGTTCTAGAGTATGCTAATCAAACTCAACTTTCTGTACCTTTTGGTGATAACCTCAACGATTTTGCTGGTACCCTCATTCAGGTGTCTCCTGATGGTACTCGCAGGACTTTGGTCGCTCCAGATGAGGGACTAATAGCCCCTAATGCTCTGACAGTTGGTCCTGATGGCGCTCTCTATGTCTCAAACTTCACCTCAGTTATAGGAGGAGGGCAAGTAGTACGTATTGACTCTAGGCATTCCGTTTCCAAACGCTCTCCTGTACTAGCTGTGTTAGGATTAGGGGTTTTATGCATAGGTTCACTGCGCAAGTATAACTGGAAAGCAGCTGACGTAGTGAAAAAGAGCTAGAAACAGGCTGTCAACGTAGGAATAGGCTGCCAAACTGTAGAAACTCCCTCTCGCAGAAAAAATTTCTTGTGAAGGGGTATCCATTGCCAATCAGAATCACTGTTTATTGCCTTTGTTGCCCACGTTGCCCACAAACGATCTAAGTTCTGCCCAGGATAGTTCAGTGTCCTTTTTTAGGATAAGCTTGCACTTGTTAAGCCACTACTTTGTAAAAGTAGTGGTTTATAACCACCGTTCGGACACTCCAATCTCCATCGCAGCAATGCCTCTGGACAGCTTCTCCAACAACAGCTTATCAATATAAATCTTTAGTTTCCTGACCAATCCTTTCCTTGGTAGGGTTGTGGACAAACTGTCCACCCCAGTCTTTACACTGAAATTTGGCTGACCGTTATGAATGAAGCCGTTCTTGACGACAGGATTCGCGCTTGGCTACGGAGGCAAGTGAGAGGTGTTTTTGACATGGTCAGAGGTAGAGCAACTTATTTCTATTTTGTTCAGGACTACCCAAATTTTTAATCACCACTTAAGCAATTGAGGAAAAAATACTTAGATATGACAGCAGTTTTACAAGTAGGTAACCGCACTATCACTGCTGAGGAAATCATTTCCCTGCTAGCTAGTTACCAGATGCTACCCCAGTTTTTGTGTGAAAGCATTATTGACCAAGCCATTTCTCCCATCAGTTGCACCCCTAAGGAAATCGCTAATGCTTGTCAACAGTTTTACCAGCACTGCAATCTCCTCTCTAAAACTGAACAACAAACATGGCTGACGCGTTACGGCATGAGCCAAAAGCACTTAGAAGATTTGACAACGCGGCGGTTGAGAATTGAGAAATTTAAACAAGCAACTTGGGGTCACAAACTGGAATCTTACTTCCTTAAGCGTAAAGCGCAGCTCGATCGAGTCGTTTGTTCTTTGATTCGGACTAAAGAGCCAGGTATTGCTCAAGAACTATATTTCCGCATTCAAGCAGAAGAGCAGTCTTTTGCCGAGGCTGCAAGGCAATTCTCGCAAGGACTAGAAGCGCAAACAGGAGGAATTATCGGTCCAGTCGAGGTGGGCAATCTCCACCCTAATCTAGCGCAGATGCTGTATGTCAGTCAACCAGGGCAATTATGGCCACCTAAGCCCGTAGACGGATGGCTTGTAATTGTGCGACTGGAAAAGTTAATCCCAGCGCAGTTAAATGAATTTATGCGCCAAAGATTGCTGCGCGAACTATTTGAAGCCTGGTTACAAGAGCAACTCCAGCAACTACCCGAATCGGACAGAATTTGGCTAGCTAAGGCAATGCCGAATCCCAGGAGTGCTCTGGTAGGTAGTAATCTGCCAGCAGCTTAATCAGCTGCCACCACTTCAACTGCCTGAGTACACCAGCTTCCTAAAGGAGATGAACATTTTTGCGTAGTTGTTTATTTTACCTACGTGTTACTGTTTCAGATGGGAATAAAACAGCTCTTCCCAACCACCCCAAATCATAGGGGATTGGGGGGATTGCTTCAAGCGCATACTGGGCAAATACCCGTGAGCAACACAATCAAAAAATAATGTAACCACAGAATTCAAATTGTTGTATAGTCTCTGAATTAACTAATTTTAAAGATAGATGACAACAGAAATGCTGATATAGAAAGGTGATACAAAATAAATTGGGATATTAGAATATTGAGTAAGTAGTGGGCTATTTTGGCGGCACTGCACTATCAACAACAATTAGGGCAATCAAATTATTGATAAAGCGATCGCGCTCCATCGGCAAAATATCCTGGCTTTGCAACATTTCCTGAATAATTACGAAATGCACAAGCGCCCCGATGAAAATTTGTGCGGTAGTTTTTGGGTCAGAAAGCTGGAGTTCAGGACGAGAGACGAAGTATTGACTAAGCCGCTCAATCATCGGTTTGTCTATGTTACGAACCATAATCCGCGCTAACTCTGGGAAACGTCCCGACTCTCCAATAATGAGTCGGATGAATGCCAGAAGTTGCGACTCACCCTTAAGATGATCCAGTATTAGGGTTGCTAAGTGTCGCAGGACAAGGCTCGGTTCTCCTTGAAAGAGGTAAGAGTCTGGGGAGTGAAAGATTGCCCCATGCTTTTCTTGTGCCAATCGCTGGACAAGTGCCGTGAACAAGCTTTCTTTATCTTGAAAGTGGCTATAGAGCGTGGGCTTAGAAACACCTGCTGCCGCTGCCACCCGCTCCATACTTGTAGCGACGTAGCCATGCACTAGAAACTCTTGCATTGCACCTTTTAGAATTGCTTGGGCTTTATCGGTTGCTCCCTTGTGGTTTGGGTCGTTGTCTTTTTTCTGTCCCATGTTCTGCCTTTTGTATTTCAAAGCAATCAAGAAGTCTTGCCACTTATCGAAAGCTTCCCCTTGACTAATCTTACTAGCCAGTTTAGTTTTGATAGTTATAGTGTTATAACTAAACGGTTTAGTTAAATTATATCTGAATTGAGGCAGGAGGCACTGGATGAAGCATATTGCAACTCGCCCGTGGTTTTGGCTGGCGCTCGTCGCTTTTTTAGCCGTTGTCGTTGCTGTTCACATCGGTTACAACCCTTTTCAAAATCCACAGCCCCAGTCGCCCCAAGAAAACCCAGCAAATTCATCTCAGAATTAACAGAGAAAGCACTCAATGAAGCATTATACAAATCGACCGTGGGTCGGGTTGGCGATCGCCACTACCCTTCTCGCCAGTGGAGGTACTGCTTATGCAGGTCACACTAACCCTTTCAAGAATTTTAAGTTCCCATTTCATAGCGAAAATCCACCCCAGACGATACCTCTCACCTCGATCGCTAAACCAACAACAGTGACCTCTCTGGGGCGGTTAGAACCGAGTAGTGAAGTGATTCGACTGTCAGCCCCCACGTCTGCTGAGGGAAGTCGGGTGGAGCAACTGCTCGTGAAGGAAGGCGATCGCGTCAAAGCGGGTCAGGTAATTGCCATTTTGGATAGCCGCGATCGCCTGCAAGCTGCCTTGGAAGAAGCTCAAGAACAGGTACGAGTGAAACAAGCAAATTTAGCACGAGTGAAGGCAGGAGCACAAACCGGACAATTGGCAGCGCAACAAGCGGCGATCGCCCGCATTGAAGCCGAACGTCGTAACGACATTGAGGCACAAGCGGCAACAGTAGCGCGACTACATGCTCAGATGGAGAATGCTGAAGCTGAATACCAACGCTATCATATGCTATCTCAAGAAGGCGCAATTTCTGCATCAGTTCGCGATAGCAAGTGGCTTGCGTTTGAAACTGCCAGACGACAACTTCAGGAAGCACAAGCGAATCTAGAACGCATCCGGTTAGCTCAACAACAGCAACTGAATGAAGCCAAAGCAACGCTTGCTCAAATTGCAGAAGTTCGTCCTGTCAATATGGAGGTGAGTGCAGCGGAAGTGAGGGCGGCTCAATCTGCGGTGAAACGGGTGCAAGCGAATTTAGCTCAAGCGTATGTGAAAGCTCCGCAGGAGGGTCAAGTGCTAAAAGTCCTCACACGAGCAGGGGAACTGGTTTCTAGTAATGGAATTGTCGAGCTGGGGGAAACTCGCCAGATGTATGCTGTTGCAGAAGTTTATGAAAGCGACATTAGCAAAATCCAACTGGGGCAAATGGCGCGGATGATGAGTTCATCGCTACCAGAAGAACTGCGAGGTACGGTCGAGCGCATTGGCTTACGGGTGTTGCGGCAGGAAGTGGTCAATACCGATCCTGCTGCCAACACTGATGCACGGGTTGTAGAAGTGCGGGTACGACTGAATGATGTATCGAGCCTGAAAGTTGTGCGGTTAACCAATCTGCAAGTCAAGGTGGTGATTGACTTATGATTGGACTGATTCAACAAATTCAGCGGCGCACTCCGTTGGGATGGCTCCAACTCAACTATGAAAAATCACGTCTCGCGGTTGCAATTTCCGGAATCGCCTTTGCCGACATTTTAATGTTCATGCAATTAGGCTTTTTGACTGCACTGTACGACACCAACACCCTGTTCCACCGCAGTTTGAAAACGGATTTAGTCATCATCAGTTCCGAAGCCCGCGAACTGGCAAATATGGGCACTTTTTCTCGACGGCGTCTCTATCAGGCGATGGACGTTCCTGGTGTGAAGTCTGCGGAGGCGCTGTATATCAACAACATAGAATGGCAGAACCCACAGACTCGGCGTAAGACCGAACTGTTGGTGGCGGGGGTGAATCCCGATCATCCTGTTTTCAATCTCCCAGAGGTGAACCAAAAGCTCGATCAAATCAAGCTGCCAGATACATTATTGCTCGATCGCGCTTCTAGGGGGGAGTACCAACAGGTCGTTGCCCAAATTAATCAAGGGCAAACGGTAATGACAGAAATCGAGCGCCGCACGGTGACTGTAGCAGGGTTGTTTGAAATCGGTTCCTCCTTCACCTCAGATGGCACGCTTATCACCAGCGATCAGAATTTCTTGAGACTATTCCCAAAACGGGAAGCTGGTGCAGTCACGTTGGGTTTGATCGAACTGCAATCAGGCTACGATCCACAGCAAGTAGCTGCAGTACTAAACGCCACCTTACCGAAAGACATTCGTGTTCTCACCTACCGGGGATTTGTACAGTTTCAAGAAGATTGGATCACCGAAAATCAACCAATTAGCTTTGTGTTTGGACTTGGCACGCTGATGGGATTCATCGTTGGGGTGGTAATTGTGTACCAAATACTCTCGACGGACGTGAACGATCACAAAGCAGAATACGCCACTTTCAAAGCGATGGGCTATCGCAATCGCTACTTACTTGGCGTGGTGTTTGAAGAAGCCGTCATCCTGGCAGTATTAGGATTTGTGCCAGGTGTATCGGTGGCATTAGGCTTGTATCATATTACTCGCAATGCAACGGCGTTGCCATTAGCGATGCCGTTGATGCGGGTTGTTTTGGTGCTGGTGTTGACGATTTTTATGTGTGCTTTGTCAGGTGCGATTGCTACCCGCAAATTGCAGTCTGCCGATCCTGCCGATATTTTTTAATTGTTAGCTGTCAACCATGAACTTAAACTCCTTATCCCTACACTCTCACATCCTTTCACCCTCTACCTCTGTCATCTCTATCCGCAACCTTAATCACTACTTTGGTCAAGGGCAACTGCGGAAGCAAGTACTATTCGATATCAATCTAGAAATTGCCGCAGGGGAAATTGCGCTCGTAACTGGACCTTCCGGTTCTGGGAAGACCACCATTTTGACACTGGTTGGAGGCTTGCGCTCTGGGCAATCCGGTAGTTTGCGGATACTCGAACAAGAACTCTGTGATGCAAGTCCAGAACAGCTTGTGCGAGCACGACGACACAATGGTTATATTTTTCAAGCACATAACCTGCACCGCAGCTTGACCGCGTTGCAGAACGTGCAAATGGGCTTGGAAGTTCACGGAGATCTATCGCAGGAAGAGATGCGTTACCGCGCTACTGCGATCCTAAAGCAAGTGGGCTTGAAAGAACAACTCCATTACTACCCTGATAACTTGTCAGGTGGACAAAAACAGCGGGTGGCGATCGCCCGTGCCCTAGTCAGTCATCCCTCAATTATCTTAGCAGATGAACCCACGGCTGCCCTAGATAGTAAATCGGGTCGCGATGTCGTCAACCTGATGCAAACCCTTGCCAAGGAACAAGGTAGCACCATATTGATGGTGACTCACGATAACCGCATTTTGGATATTGCCGATCGGATTGTCCACATGGAAGATGGACGACTAGTGGGAGTTGCTGAATCATGGAATGATTTCAGACAGCAACAGGAAGATGATTCTAAACCAACAATGATTCATTATAGTGATGAATGAAGTACCAGATAGCACGGATGTGATTATTAAACTTTTTAAAAGCACGGTGAACTAAGCGAGACACTCGTTGAAACAGTGCGTTGTGAAACCGCTTAACATAACTGGTTTGAATAACTGGTCTGACCCGTCTGTTTGCCCACTGCCTGATAAGGCTGGCACAGAAAAACTGTCGGCTGGTGAGCCTACCAAAAATCAAAAATCAAAAAATCTGTGTATGCCAAGTGCCTATAAACGCAACCGTCCCTGGCTCCCAGCTCACTCCTAGATTCAAATACAAGCATTGATAGTCTCCCTGGTTTCCTCGTCAATAGCAAGCCAAATTCATTGTTGGTTGCTCTTGCCGTCTACCAATGACCACATCTCATCACACTGAATCATCGACTTATGGACTGGTACTTCATAACAGAAGTGGTACTTGTAATAAATCATTAGGGTGATTAGACTTGACTAAGTCTTTCCTAGAAGGATACTAAGGCTGTCAGGGATGAGTGCCAAACAGGGCAGATATAGTATCGGCAGCGCTGTAGTCAGCCTTAAGTTGATAACCTTGGCAGTAACGCTACTGTTAGCCCACAGCAGGCAGATGCCAGCATGACCGGAAGAAGAGGAACACCTCACGCATGTCAACAGTAGGCTTACTCTTTCCAGGCTTTTCTCTGCGGGAATAAGAGGTTTTAGCAGTCACTACTCTGAATCTAAACAGCTCACTAAAGGCTAATGAAATGAAAGAATCTAATGCAAATGCTCAATGGCAAAATAGCAAGATAGCTGCAGCTGAAGTATCAGATCCTTACGTTCTGCTTTTAAAAAAACTTGAACCATGCCGTGCTGCTCTTCTAAGTCACCCAGTTTACAAACAGGTTGGTGACTTAATGTCTTTACGAGTATTTATGGAATCTCACGTGTTTGCTGTTTGGGATTTCATGGCACTTATTAAAACCCTTCAACGCCGACTAACTTGCTTGGATGTGCCTTGGCTTCCACCAACAGACATCCATTCCGCCAGGCTAGTTAACGAGATTGTTTTAGCTGAAGAGACTGATGAGGTAACCCCAGAGCGTTACATAAGTCACTTCGATCTCTATATCACTGCAATGGAAGAGATTGAAGCTGATAGCGATCCAGTCCGAAATTTAATCTCTTCCCTTCGAAGAGGTATTCCGGCTGACCAAGCTCTAACTCCTCTTTCTATACCCGAATCGACAAAAGCTTTCGTATTCTCCACTTTAGAAACTACCAGTAAGTCAACTCATGAAGTGACTGCGGCTTTTATACTGGGTCGAGAAGATATCATTCCTGCTATGTTTAGACAAATCGTTGGCAAGTTAGAAAGCCCTGATGGATTTTCCTGCGATTCCTTGCGTCTCTATTTGGAGAGGCATAATTTTCTCGACGAGGATCAGCATGTACCAATGGGTAGGAAACTTTTAAAAAATCTTTGTGGACGTGACCCTCTGAAGTGGGAGCAAGCTCTAAACTCTGCTGACATTGCTCTCAGAGCACGCCATTCCCTATGGGATGGCGTAGTTCAGTCAATTCAAGCAAACAGAGAGAAAAGTATGGCTTCAGTGGAGCATGTTTAGCGTTGCATAACAGCGGAATGCTTTGACTGCTCAACCCGAAAGTTTTGTTGCAACACCACCTATTTTTTCAGGACACAGAACCATGAAACTTGAACTACACAAACAAGCTAAACATTCACTTGTACTGGCTAAAGCGGCGAAATACTAGCTAGTTTGTAGCTCAAGTATCACAAAAAAACAAAATCGCTTAAATACCTATAACTTATTGGAGGAAAAGTGAATGTCTCTTTTGCCTAAGTTCGCGCAAGTACTTGTTATTGGAGGGGGACCAGCTGGAACTACTGCTGCTACTCTTTTGGCTCAAGAAGGTTTTGATGTAGTCCTTCTTGAAAGAGAAGTATTTCCTCGCTACCACATTGGCGAATCCCTCTTGCCCTCCTCACTGAAAGTTCTCGACCTACTTGGTGTAAGAGAGAAAGTAGAAGCCTATGGCTTTCAGCGCAAGCCAGGAGCACACTATGATTGGGGGGATGAGCAGTGGGATCTTAATTTCTCAGATCTAGCAGGGAACTATACGCACAGTTTTCAAGTTCGGCGTGACGAGTTTGACAAATTGCTTTTAGACCATGCTAAAAACCAGGGTGTGAAAGTTTTTGAGGGAATTGAGGTTCGCAACCTATCCTTCGACGGCGACAGACCACAAAGCGCTAGCTGGTCTCAAAGGACTGGGGGGAGTGATGCTGGGGAGTTATCCTTCGACTTTCTCATTGACGCATCTGGTCGTTCAGGTCTAATGGCAACACGTTACCTGAAAAACCGAGAGCACCACAATATATTTCAGAACGTAGCTATTTGGGGATACTGGAAGAACACAAAAAGGTTAGGAAACGGACGAGAGGGTGCAATTCTGATTAACTCTGTTAAGGACGGCTGGCTGTGGGGAATCCCGCTGCATGATGGTACTATGAGCGTGGGTCTAGTGATTCACAAAACGACTTTTAAGGAAAAACGGTCTACGAGCTTGGAGAACATCTACTTGGAAGGAATCGCTAAAAGCTCGAAGATCAAGGAACTTCTAGAGCCGGGAGAGCTAGTATCAGAAATACAAGCTGAGCAAGACTACTCCTACACCGCCGACTGCTTCGCTGGTAGTGGTTACCTGTTGGCAGGGGATGCTGCATGCTTCCTAGATCCCTTGCTCTCTACAGGAGTACACCTTGCCACTTTTAGTGGACTGTTGGCAGCAGCAAGTCTAGCAAGTGTACTGCGCAATGAGATCAAAGAAGACCAAGCAGTCTCTTTCTATGAAAGAAACTATAAACAAGCATACCTACGTCTCATGGTGATGGTGTCAGCTTTCTACGACCAAAACAGCAAGAAGGAATCTTATTTTTGGCAAGCTCAGCAGCTTACAACAGGCAATTATGGCGACGGAGACAAACTACAGCAGATGTTCTTGAATCTGACATCTGGCATGGAGGATATATCAGATGTTGAGGATAACCCCGATCGTATATTTGGAGAAGTGTCGAGCCGACTTGGGGAGCATTGGACTCTTCGGCACAAGCAATTCTCGAATACTTTGAAGGAAGAAGAACACGATCGGATGGCTGCCAGTAACAAGTTCTTTGGCACGTTCAATGGTCTGTTTTCTTTATCAGAAGAAGCCGCTGTTGACGGGCTTTATGTCGTAACAACACCAAAGTTAGGTCTAGCTCGCGTGAACTAAACTATCTTGTAAAAATCATTGGGCTGTTCTCCCAATAATCAGGGAAAAACAGTCCAGTAGTGAGAAAGTCCAAAGGTGATTGGAATGACGATTGGAGTCATCACTGCAAAGCGATCGCGTGACGGGAATACTCACTTTTACTAATGAGAGTGCTTTATGGTGAACAGTTTTCACAACGGGTTATTTCTACAAAACAAGCATCCAGTATGCTTTTGCTGAAAATTGGAAGTGTTAACTATACCTGGCTTCCAGTAGTAATTTTACCGCCTGATAACCCTACTACCTTTTCGTTAAAAAAACTATTGTGTTTTCATACATCACGACTTAAACCACATTATGACTTAAACCATTTTTTTTGATAGACAGTCTTACAGTAGGAAGGGAGTAAATACTGAACCGCTATTTCAAGTTGCAGTGCTTAACGATTGAAGTAATACTTTTCACTGGCTTTCGGATGTCCATTGAGATCCTTCAGCATCAATCAATAATACGGAAGTATTTTGTAAAACATGAAAGGAAGCTATCGAAATAGTAAGCCTATGCAACTAACCTGGCACGCTCTCGATCCCTTGTGGCAGGCTGGAGAAGCAATAGTTCAAGAAGGATTACCCCACACCCAACTAGCACCAATCTGGCAAATGCTTATACTTGGTGACGGTTCCCTTACACGCCATCTCTATCTCCTTAGTGGTGAACCAATCGAGGTAGAGGTAATTGATATGTCTTCAATTGCCATGGACTCGGATGGTGTCCCAGAAATGATTCACATGGTTCCCGGTCCACGGCTCAGACGACAGACATGGCTTTGCACAGCCTCTGGGCAAAGGCTTGCCTATGTCACTTCCTGGTGGGAAGCTAACAAGATCGAGCAGTCTTTGCAGAGCCATGCTGTGCCCATTTGGACGAACTTAACCTGTCTTCGAAGCGAGTTGTATCGAGAGCTCCGACGAGTTATCTGTGGTCACTCCAGTGCTCTAGAGTCAGCCTTTGGACAGCTAGGTCCTTTTTGGGGTCGCTACTACCTTGTTTGGTATAATGGAAAGCCCCTAGTACTAGCTTATGAAGTATTATCTCCTTACTTAATGGGCTATATAGGCTCCGCTTAACTTGTTTTATAAGAGCTAATTTATAGCAAGTGTCACAAATCAGTTTAGCTCTCTTATATTTGAGAAAGTTTGACTTAACTTACTTTCTGAAAGCATTAGTTTCTAGTTGAGAGCCTCAAAATTTACTAGACACTATTATCAACACTATTGAAAAAGTCCTAGTGGTGAATTGAGTCCTGACACTAACAACGTAATATCTAGTCTAAAGAAGATGTCTAAAGAACATGTTGTCTATCAGAAGCTCGATCGGAAAATTCTCGAAGAGAATGTTAAGCGGCTTGTTACCCAAGAGATCGTCGAGGAACATGCAAGAAATCCATTTGGTCAACATAGTGATGCTCTCGAAAGAATCCTGATTTACCTCAGGAAGCATCAGCTGCGAATGCAAGGGAAGTATGTCATTGTGTGTACTCAACCACATCAAAAGTGGTGCATTGGTGAACTTTCTGGTGTTCGGGGTGTCCCACCCCAAATCTATGAAAAAGAGTGTTTTACCTCGATAAAAGAAGCCGAACACTACATCTTTTTACGAAGACTTAAGGAGTTTGGGCTCATACACACACTCACATAAACGAGGTGAACAAGTCACTAATGAGCAACCACTAACTGCTTACTATTTTTTGGGGAGGCTGAAAAGAGTGTCAATTGTTGGCTATAGTGAGCAACTGAGTGTAGCAGAGGGCGATACGATCCGCTTTATGGTTAGCTGCGACAGCTCTAACAAATACACAGCGGAGATTGTCCGTCTGATTCATGGCGATACAAATCCCGCCGGTCCAGGGTTCAAAGAAAAACTGGTCAGCACTTCTATAAGCGGAGAATATCCTAGTAGGCAGCAAGCTATTTATCCAGGGTCTTATGTAATAGTAGAAGATAGCTATCAGCTACAGCAGATTGAAAGCTTGTCGTTACAAGCTATGGTTTATCCGACTACTCCAGAAAAAGGATTGCAGGGTCTACTGACAAAATGGTCTGCTTCTACAAACGCAGGATATGGTCTGTTTATCGATGAAGATGGATGCTTATCCTTTTGGATTGGTGATGGGGACGGACAAATAGAAAGAATCAGCAGCTCTATGCCGCTGGTAGCTCGGTGTTGGTACTTTGTTGGTGCTTCATTGGATGGAGCCAGTGGGCAGGTTCGCGTTTATCAGGAACCAATCATTAATGCGGCCAACAGTCGATTTTTTCCTCATCGTCACGAATGTATACCTGCAGTAGTTGAGCGTTATACCCAAATCCGAGCGGCAGCCAACAACAATGTACCCTTCATCATGGCTGGTTATTTGGAGAAGGTTGAATCAGGTAGGGTAATAGTTGGGGGACATTACAACGGAAAGCTGGACAGACCACGTCTATCGAAACGGGCTCTCAGCATTGACGAGATGAGGCTCCTAGTGGAAAGTCCCTCGGGTAATAGTTTGCTTGCTGCTTGGAATTTTGCCGTTGGTATCACCGCTGAGAGCATTGCAACGAGCAAGATCTTTGATGAGTCACCGAACCAGTTGCATGGTCAAACCATTAATCTACCGGTTCGAGCAATGACCGGATACAACTGGACGTCGAATGAACACAACTTTATCCACGCACCCGAGCAGTATGGAGCTATCCATTTCCACGATGATGACCTGGCTGATGCACACTGGGAAGTCGACTTTGAGCTGACTATCTCTAGTACCATGAAGAGTGGTATCTACGCAGTTCGTTTGCGAGCAGGGGATGACGAGGACTACATTCCGTTTTACGTTAGACCGAAGAAGGGAACCGCAACCGCTCGGATTGCTTTTCTGGCACCGACAGCCAGCTATATGGCATATGCCAATGAGCACGCGGTGACCAACGCTGCTCTCGTAGAACTCATGATTGCCCGTACACCAATTATGCAGAAGCAAGATCTCTATCTTGCTAAACATCGAGAATATGGCCTGTCTACTTATGACACCCATGCTGATGGGAGTGGCGTATGCTATTCATCGCGTCTCCGGCCGCTCCTCAACATGAGACCGAAGTACAACCATCCAGTATCGTCGTCAGTATGGCAGTTCAACGCCGATCTGCATCTAATCGACTGGTTGACTGAAATGGGATATGAGTTCGACGTCATTACGGATCAAGACCTGCATCTTGAAGGCGTAAACCTCATAAAACCCTATAAGGTTGTTTTGACAGGCTCTCATCCTGAGTACTACTCGACACAGATGCTGAATGCGATTGAGACTTATCAGCAGACAGGGGGACGGCTTATGTACATGGGCGGTAATGGTTTCTACTGGGTCATTGCATATCATCCAGAGAATCCAGGATTTATAGAGGTCCGCAAGTGGGGCGGTACCCAGAGCTGGAAAGCTCAGCCCGGTGAGTATCACCTGAGCTTTACAGGAGAGCTAGGTGGCTTATGGCGCAATCGAGGTAGAGCACCGCAGAAAATCGCTGGTGTTGGGTTGATTGCCCAAGGGTTTGATGTCTCCTCATACTATCGTCGCCAGCCCGATAGCTTCGACCCAAGGACAGCATGGATCTTTGAGGGAGTTGATGGAGACGAACTGATTGGCAATTTTGGCTTAATTGGCGGTGGTGCAGCTGGACTTGAAATTGATATTTACGACACAGATTTGGGTACACCTCCTTATGCTTGTTTGCTTGCTTCCTCGGAAGGTCATACTGATGCATACCTGGAGGTTGTTGAAGAACTTTTCTGTAACGTACCTGCTATGGGAGGCTCTCAAAATCCAAGGGTGCGTGCTGATATGGTGTACTATATGCTGCCTGATGGAGGAGCTGTGTTTTCAGTCGGTTCAATTGCTTGGTGCGGGAGTCTATCCTACAACAAATATGACAATAATGTCTCTCGCATCACTAACAACGTGCTAAAACGTTTTTTGTTAGACAAACCACTCTGACAGGGTAACAAGACCTGAGAAACCTTACTGGAAAAGAATTAGAGCAGTTTAACCTGGAAAAAGATCGAGCCAGGTTGACACCCTTATTGACAATACTGAAAGTGGTAGGGAACTCAAAAAGCCGCTCCTGCTGTTCAGGTTCAGCTGGATGAATATTTTTCTGCCAAGAATTTTTGTCATCTTTTCTGATGTCTATAAGCCGGAATCATTACTCTGCAAGCACTTCAAGTTGCTTGTCACCCCGTTAGGGCTTTGGCAAGTTTAATCTAGCAGCTTATTGGCGACGCAACTATCGCAATAGTGTGGCAGATGAAGCTTGGTATCTGCTCACTAACTTAAACTCTTGTGAGGCTGCCATTGCTGTATTTCAGCAGCGCTTCGGCATTTATATTATGGTTCAAAGATTGTAAAATAGGTGGTTATAACCGAAGGCACTAAGATAAGTTTTTGAATGTAATTGTCCCAGTCGGGTAAGGGGACTCCGCTGTAGTAGCGAGTAGGAAAAGAAGAATTGCTTGCATTGGCTTTAGCAGCTACACCAGAGGAAACGGTTGTAGCTGCTAAAGCTTTGAGGGCGTGCAGGGCGATCGCGGCGACAAACCCTAGAGTAAGTAACATATCTATATCTTTTACTGTACGATCTGGTGTAACTAGTTGTAGATTATTTAGCAGCTGTATCTATATCTGGATCTACTATCGGGTCGGGAGTAGTGACTAGGCTCGAATAGTTAGGGTCGTTATACGCTTTTTCCATAATTTATCCTCTGTAAGAATTAATGTCAGTTGGTTTGCTAGTAGCTGAAGTTGCTTCAGCTGTGCCTGCTGGAGTAGTGGTAAGGGTTGGGATAGGAGTTACAGTTGGTGCTATGGATACAGTGGATGGGGTAGAGAAAGTAGTGTTGCTAGGGAACATAGCAGTCGTAATGCTGCTGTTCGCTTCGTTGACATTCCATATAACTTGCTTGAAGCTTTTGCCGAAGGGGTGACGACCAGTAGGTTCTCTATGGTTGAAGAGATTGCCCAAAACCCCGAAACCACCCCTAACTTTTTGGCTCTTTCCAGAGATCCACTGCGCTCCGGTCAATTCGCCGCTGCCTGCTAATTTAATATGAGCGCATTTAGAATCGCAGGATACGTTAAACCCAGAGCGATCGCTACCCGAAATCGATCTATTGCGATCGCTCTCAAGCATTCCCAGCGGTAGGTCAACTTTACCAACAGCAGTAAAATCTGCGGCGGGAATGCCAGGAAACTTGCCAAATGGCAGGAGTGCTAAACCAGGCACTTTGCCGATCGTATTATTTTGCCAGTTAGCGAACTTTTGCAGCGATACATCTGTCAGCCCTGGAATCTCTGTCAGTTTGTAGTTGCTGAGATTGATGTATCTACCCAACTCTATATTCCTTAGTACTGGGTAGGTTTCGAGCAGGTTGGCGATCGTTTGGTTGTCCAAGGCATAGGAGCGGACGAGTTTAGCTACCAGAGCGCGAATTGGCGGCACGTCTGCCACTGGCAACTTGCCAAGCTAGGGATAGCTTTAGTTAAGTCGGCTAAACCCGATAGCTATATTGTCGAAAATTAATTCCTACCAGAACAATATAGAAGAATCTACGCCTTTAGTGATTCATGCACCAATGCCCTACGCCGCCTGATTTGGATAAAGTCGAGTTAAGGTGATTTATGAAAATAACTAAATGCTAGAGTTGCTATGTTCTGTAAAAACATTGAAGATAAGATTACCTTCCGCTCGATTGCCCGATCGTACCAAGTGACTGTATAAAAATTGGCTCAAAGCTCAAAAAATTGTAGCTTTGTATTGCCAATCTGTAACTACGTAGGAGCATGACACTTGCTTAATTAGGTTGTACAGATAAGACGAATAAGCCTGCTAATTTGTGACAAGAAGCTCAAAAATTCGACGGCTTCTTCCTAACTGCATTCTAACTAGTCCTTGAGTCATTATCTGTTATTTGAAAATTAGGAATAGAGATGTAGTCATCTCCTATACGCTTTAGCTTTTTTGGATTCAAAACTGCAAAAATATTCTTGATATATCCCTCACTAACAATGTCGAAAGTGAAAACACTTTGTGGTTTGCTGTTAGTCTCGTTAATGATGCTTAACTGACCATTAACTTGCGCCAACTGAGGCTTGAAAGTAGGCAAAATCTTGCTACGACGGATAGCGAGGAGAAAACGTGTAACTTTATCACAACCATGCAAAGGTTTGAAAGCAGCTACTACCTTACCACCTCCGTCAGGCCAGAGCGTGATATCCTTGGCCATAATTGACAAAAGACTTTGTAGATCACCACCTATCCAAGCCTGTAAAAATTGCTCAACAATGCGTTCTTGTTGCAAACGTAAACCATCCAAATCGGGCGAGGAACAGGCAAGGCGCTGACGCACTCTGTGCATAATTTGATGGCAGTTGGCTTCGCTCTCGTTCAAAACGTTAGCAATTTCAGAGCAGGCATAATCAAACACTTCGTGTAGTAGAAATACGGCACGCTCAGTAGGTGACAAGTCTTCTGACAGCACTAAAAACGCTGTTGAAAGCGAGTTTGCTAATTCAGAGATATCGGTCGGAGCACTCATTTGCTGAGTAACGAAAGGTTTAGGTAACCACGTACCCACTTTTTGTTCTCGCTTTCTCTGCGCTGAACGCAGATGATTGATGCAAAGACGAGTAGTGATTGTGGAAAGATATGCTTGGGGTGATTGAACTACGTCTACATTACACGAACGCGTGCTTGCTAGAGAAATCTGCTGCCAGCGCAAAAAAGTTTCTTGCACCATGTCTTCTGCATCGGCAACGCTGCCCAAGATTCGATATGCGATCGCAAATAGACGCGCTCGCTGCTGATTAAATACTTCTAATGAATCCATCACTGTCTTACCAAGTTTTTGCTAACTTCATGAGTGTTGCTTGAGCAGTGGCGACCGCCTGCTGGTTGCCGAATTTGCTCTGGCATGAATCGAGCCGATGTTTTGACGCATTGCATTTGATCTATTCCGATGAAGCGCAACGCAGCTTACACATAGGGTTTACAAAAATCCATTGCTGCCATTGGTGTACTTGGTGCGTAGTTCGCAGCACTCGGACTAATCAGCAACACTTTCTTGCTACTTGCCAATCCACTGAAGGTCAATGTTTCTCTATCAAATGTAAATGTGCGACCCACGCGAACAACATTATCGATGTATACCTGAAAATTTGCAGGTATGCTGAAGTTATACATTGAGACTGCCAAAACGATGTAGTCTGCGCCGAGTAGTTTGTCAATCAGATCGTCAGATATTGCTAGAGCACCGCGTATCTCTGGAGTGCACATCTCTGGGAGCGTGTGGTTGGCTTTTGCCCAAAACTCAGTTGGAAACGTAGGCAGATTCACCCTCACATCACGAACAATATGCCGCACTTCAGGGTGGTAAGAGCGCCATGTGTCGATAAACACAGTAGAGTGTTTGCGGGAAACAGAATCCTGCTGGCGAACACTGGCTTGAACTTCTAACAGGGTGATTTGTTGCATCTGTAATTCTTATGGTTCTATGCAATGGAATACCTACAGATGAGACGAAGAAGCATCGCCAACTGTGACAAGGTAATGAAAATTGATTTACTTAACGTTTGGCAATTGCACCTGCTAGCGGCGGGAGCAGAACACAGCAGTCATCTCACTGTTAGCGCCAAAGCATCCCCTATGGGACTGGTAGTTTGAGCTGGAGCAAACCGCGTAGATGTAGGGTTTTTGCAGCTAGTGAAAATTGAAAAGGCATTCATCAGCTTTTCTTAGTTGGCGCTGCATTAGGAGCAGAACTAGAATATTTGTATCTATATACCCTATGGGGCATAAAAATGTTTCGCGCTTAAAATAAAAAGTTTCTAAACTGTCTAGCCAGAATTAAAAGGCATGTTGAAGGCATTTATGAGATGGTTGAGGCAGACTGAGCTTGTCTTAAAGTGATTGTATAAATTATGGCAGTACGTTCAGCCCTTAATAAAGTTGCTCAGATAATTTTGGAGGATCGTGTTAGGTACTGTCTGACTGGTGCAGCTCAGGAGAGAAATTTTGAGACGGAGTTGGCTAGTTTTCGTAGGGCTTTGGATCTAATTAAGTAAGTCGGTGGGAAAATTTATGACTATGTAACAAATAGTTAACTAGTAGAAGAATTAGAGTTAAATCTGACACGTTGCGTGCTGTAGTTTCCATTTTCTCCTCTTCTTTGAACTCCATCTATCACAGCATAGGCAAGGTCTAACTCATCATCAAAGGTTTTCGAGGCTAATTCATCTTTTTTGAGGTGTTGCCATTCCAATTCAATTGGATTCATTTGGGAACAATATTTGGGGAGAAAAAAGATGTACAAACCCATCTGTTCCCACTTCGACCAGAATTGCTGAACTCCATGACATCGATGTATCGTGCCGTTATCCTGTACGATGACTCTGATGCGTCCCGTCTGGTGGGCTTCGATTGCTTCAAGCTCCATCATTTGAATATAAGATTTGCGTGAAACACCTCCAATCACCAGACCGTAAACGAAACTAATTAAAGGTTGAAAAAAACCAATAATGCTTAACCTCCGACCCCGACGCTGACTTTGCTCTATACGTTTTTGTTCGCCTCGGAAGTAATAGCTATAGCTTGGCTCGCTCCAAGCACAAAATCCTGATTCATCCACATACTTTAAATCTATTTCTCCCACAGCAGCAGACAATTCCAACATTTCTAAGTCTGCCTGCTTGACTTGTTGTACTACTGGGTTTTGTTTTCCTTTGTGGCTTTTTCTCGTTCGTTTCCAAATGACCCCCTTTTTTTAAGTACCTGTCTTAAGTGGTCAGGACTTAATTTGAGCGAGCGTTCTTGTTCTAATTTTTGGGCTAATTGAACGCTGTTATATGTACGTGGTTCTTGCTCTAAACATTTTTCTAAAAAAACCATATCAGCTTCCGCCCACTTTGTTTTTCCCCCCCGCCCTGGTTTTTCCCAAAGTCCCTCCAACCCTAGCTTTTCCCATTTATGCAACACCTCTCGTACCGTTTGTGCAGTCCAATTAAAGTGAGCTGCTATTTTCTCTACGTACCATCCATGTGCGCTCAATCTAATTACTTCTGCTCTGTCCTTCACTTTCTGGGGGACATCTGCCGTTCTTAGGTTGAAAAGAGTTTTATCTTGCTCAGAAGTTAGAAATACCCTTAAACGACTGCCCATATCCCTGTTACTTTGGTAGATACATTATGTGTCTTTGCTTATCTTTACATAGTTTGGTTTTTTCACCTCGTTCTACTTATTTAGTTATTTGGCATCTATAGTTGAACTACGGCACAGCAATATCAGCGCAGCTACCGCTGCTAAGACACTACCTGCAACAAAAGTTACTCTTGAGCCAAACTCCTGCCACTGCCCACCTGCTAGTAGGCTAACAAGTAAAAGTGCTAGACCCACTGCTAAGTTAAGAAACCCGAATATAGTAACCATTCCATCCCTCTAGGTAGAGGAGTGACAGCGAGTCCCCCATTTCAATAAAGTGGCTCTTTATTGAAATGGGGGTAGTCCTAAAGAGGAAAGGATGAGTGTACAGGAAGAGAAGCATTGTAGTGGTGAATGAACAGCCAGATTGCTCCAATGTGATTTTCCAACTTCTTTGAGAACGATAAGGTTTTCCGAACAAGTCGTGACACTCGTTGCCGTAGAGTGCAATTGAATCGCTCAATGTAGCTTGTCTTTCCCGTGCCTTTGCCAACTGCTCGATGTCGTTTGCTAGGTAAGACAACTGGATAAGATGACCAGAAATCGGTGTAACAGACTGCACACTGACGATAGACAGCAGGTAAGGAGTCCCACAAAGCTTGAGCTGCCTTGCCACTGCGGTTTCCGATATAGCAGCCAACAATCTCACCGGTGTCCGCATCCATCGCTAGCCAGACCCATTGTTCCTGTCCTTTGTCGTTGACAAATGACTCCTGTTCATCCATCTGCACCCTCAAAGGGCGCTTGGGCTTTGGGCTGACCTCGACCTCCTGCCGCACTGCTGCAGATTTCGCGTTGACGTAGCCTTGCAACCACTGTTCTGAGACCTGCATCGCACGGGCAATAGCAGCTAAGGGGATCTTTTCTAGCAGCAGTCGGTCAACGATCGCACGGTGCTCCTCACAAACCACTCGCCATTGAGGGTCTTCGACAAACTGACGACCACAGTCGCGGCATTTGTAGTTTTGTTTGCCGTGACGGGTACGGCCGTTCTTGACCACAGCATCGGAATCACAGGTCGGGCAAAATGGCATCGCTTCGGGCATCGGTTCTGCTCAAACATCAAATAACGCTCTACTCTTCTTATCTTATCCTTTCCTTTTGAGGGCTACCGAAATGGGGAATCATGGAGGTGACTGAAGCGCCTAATGCGGAATCCCGAATAGCACAGCTAGTCATAGATAGTCAAGCGAATCTCTTGAAAGGCTCTTGGACTTGGCTCAAAAGGGAAAGGATAAGTGGTTGGCTGATTATGTGGTAGGCCAACACGCACCCACCATAAATCCGGGGAAGAGAGAGAATCCTAAAACCAGCGTCAAACGAAAATTTGGGAACAAAGTAAACGCCTGATGTGCTCTCAAGAATTGGTCGAATTTACTGAGTAGGTTATTAGCCGGATGCCATAAGGGGGAAGGATTGCCAGCTAATGCCTTTGGGAAAGCCAAAGGATATGCAGACGGAGGCACGGTAGCTTAAGACTAGATCCTACAGAAATTGCTGCGGTGATAGCTTTCTCAGCTGAAGTCCTAGCCAAAAAGTTTCAATATCCCAGTACTGATGATGTTAGCCAAGATTTACACTCAACTAACACAAGGTTTCGGCATAATTTTTGACTCTAAAGTGGTATTTCACTCCAGCAGGATTGTAGAAGCTTGCCTATTCTATGCTTAGTTGTTTTAGCACCCTAGTTCAAATCTGTACGCTTTAAGTGCAAAACTTCAGTTGCTATAGACTTTTGCGAGAATACTAAATTTATGTGACAAAGAAGAGGTGAGTAGTCTATCTTCAAAGGTGGTCGGTTGACAATTGAATCCTGACTCAGGTTTTCTGGCTCCGGCTCGCGCTCCTTAACAATTCAAAATGCTCTTGAATTTGCTTACTTGAGCACATTCTGACTATGTATCAGCGATCGCGCTAAGTGTTCTATGCGCGTGAGTATGAAACCGCATTGACTGGGATACCAACCAGAGTAGCTTTTCGGAAAACTGGAAAACTACTAAGTCGCCGATCCCCTCTTAAATAACTGAATTGGGTTATGCTTTTGTCAAACCAAACTTGATACTGAAGT
>ERZ1066120.415-NODE-415-length-41584-cov-15.674806_pt1 | contig 41584 bp, 39 predicted proteins | sample MGYA00382767_ERZ1066120 | MGnify/ENA primary metagenome ERZ1066120 (study PRJEB33369, sample SAMEA5778350) | biofilm metagenome | biome: Industrial cooling water; feature: Water cooling tower basin; material: Biofilm | place: United Arab Emirates | collected...
AACACCGCGGACTGGTACCGGATCAAGTGACGCGGACGGGCTGACGACCGCCCCCCGCCCCCGCCCCCGCCCCCCCGGCCGGGGCGGGGCCTTCCGCAGGGACCCTCCGCCGCAGAGGCCACGCCGATGCCGACCTACATCCTCCGCCGCCTGCTCGTCGCGATCCCGACGCTGCTGCTCATCTCGCTCGCGATCTTCCTGATCGTGGATTTCGCGCCCGGCAGCCCGATGTCCGAGATCCCGCTGACGGTGCCGCCCGAGGTGCGCCAGCGCATGATCGAGGCGCTGGGCGCCGACCGGCCGGTGATGGTCCGCTATCTTCTGTGGCTGCGGCAGTTCTTCGTCGTCGAGCCGGCCTACCTGATCGACGGCTGGTTCGGCACCGGGCTCGCCGACGGCCAGCAGCGGATCCTGTCGTGGCAGAGCCGCGTGCCGGTGTTCCAGATCATCGGCGAGCGGATCCCCCAGACGCTGACGGTCGTGGGCCTCGCCTATGTCATCGGCATCGCGATCGCGCTGCCCATCGGGATCTATTCCGCCTACCGCCAGTATTCGTGGTTCGACCAGATCGGCACCTTCGTCAGCATGGTCGGCTATTCGGTCCCGACCTTCTTCACCGGCGTCCTGCTGATCGTCGTCTTCTCGGTCGAGCTCGGCTGGTTCCCCTCGGTCTACGACACCACGCTCCGCGTGACCGACTGGGACAGCTTCCTGCGCCAGGTCCGGCAGATGGTGCTGCCGGTCACGGTGCTGGCGCTGTTCAACGCGGCCGAGATCAGCCGCTACACCCGGTCGGCGATGCTCGAGAACCTCGGGCAGGACTACGTGCGCACCGCCCGCGCCAAGGGGCTGGACGAGCGGGCGGTCGTGCTGAAGCACGTGCTGCGCAACTCCATGATCCCGGTCGTCACGGTCATCGCGCTGGGCCTGCCCACGGTGTTCGGGGGCGCCATCATCACCGAGCAGGTGTTCAAGGTGAACGGCATCGGCGCGGCGCTGATCGGCGCGATCAACGTGAGCGACCTGCCGATGGTGCAGACCCTGACCTTCATCTTCGCCGTGCTGATCGTCCTGTTCAACCTGGTCGCGGACGTGCTCTACGGCCTCCTCGACCCGAGGATCCGCTATGACTGACGCGACCCGCGCCGCCGCCGCGCCCGCCCCGGCCCCGCCTGCGCCGCGCGGCCTCTGGCGCGAGGTCTGGGACCAGTTCCGCCGCCACCGGGGGGCGCTCGCGGGGCTGGTCCTGCTCGGGCTGCTCGCGGCCTTCGTCCTGATCGGCCCGCTGGTCTGGCGGGTGGACGGGACGGCGGTGAACGCCGACGCCGCGCAGATGATCCTGTCGCGCAACAAGCCCCCGAGCCTCGCCAGCCCGCTCGGCACCGACCAGCTCGGGCGCGACATGCTGGCGCGCATGATGTTCGGGGGGCGCGTCTCGCTCGCGGTCGGGCTGGTCGCGATGACCATCGCGATCGTGATGGGCACGCTGGTGGGCGTGCTCGCGGGCTACTTCCGCCGGCTGGACGGGCCGCTGATGCGGCTGACCGACCTGTTCCTCGCGCTGCCGCTGCTGCCGCTGCTTCTGGTTCTCGTCCTCCTGTTCCGCGACGCCATCGCCGGCGCGCTCGGGCCCGAGGCGGGGACGTTCCTCCTGATCGTGATTGCCATCGGCGTCACGTCCTGGATGCAGACGGCGCGGATCGTGCGGGGCGAGGTGCTGGCGCTTAAGGAGCGCGAGTTCGTGCTCGCCGCGCGGTCCATCGGCACCCCGCCGCGCCGGATCATCCTGCGCCACATCCTGCCCAACATCACCGGGCCGATCATGGTCGCGGCAACGCTGGGGGTTGCGGGCGCGATCATCACCGAAAGCGTGCTGTCGTTCCTCGGCCTCGGCTTTCCGCCCGACTTCCCGACCTGGGGGCGCCTGCTCTACGACGGGGTCGAGGCGATGACGATCTACCCCCAGCGGGTGCTCTGGCCGGGGCTCGCGATCTCGCTGACCGTGCTGTCGGTGAACTACATCGGCGACGGCCTGCGCGACGCGCTCGACCCCCGGCTCCGCGGGCGCTAGCCGGCGACGTGCGCCCGGATGCGGCGGACGCCCAGCCAGACCGCCAGCACGACGGCGGGCGTCAGGATCGCCATCGCCAGCCCGCGGCCCAGCCCCAGCGGCTCGGTCACCGGATAGGCGACATAGGCCGCGAGGTTCACCGCATAGTAGCTGATCGCGACCGTCGAAAGCCCCTCGACCGTCCGCTGGAGCCGAAGCTGCAGGTCCGACCGGCGGTCCATGCTTTCCAGAAGGCGCTGGTTCTGCGCGCTCCGCTCCACGTCGACGCGCGTGCGCAGCAGTTCGGCCGCGCGCTCGGCCCGCTCGGCGAGGTCGCGCAGCCTCGACTCGGCCGACTTCACGGTGCGCATGGCCGGGTCGTAGCGGCGCGTCATGAACTCGCCGAAGGTCTGCCGCCCGCCCAGCCGCTGCTCGCGCAGTACCTCGATCCGCTGGTTGACGATCGCCTCGTAGGCCCCGGTCGCGCCGAAGCGGAACGAATACTTGACCGCGAGGCTCTCCAGTTCGGCCGAGATGGTCAGAAGCTGGTGCAGCGTCTCCTCGGGCCGCTCCTCGGCGCGGTCGAGCGCCGAGACGAGCGCCGAGAGCTGCGGATCGAGCCCGTTGAGCCGCGCCGACAGTTCGCGCGACCGGATCAGCCCCAGCATCGACATCGCGCGGTAGGTCTCGATCTCGCACAGGCGCTGGACGATGCGGCCGACCCGCCGCGCCCCCGTTCCGGGACGCACGAAGACCGCGAAGCGCATGTGCCCGGCCGGGTCGATGCGGAAGTCGCCCGCGACGATCGCCGCCCCGTCGACCACGCGCGCGACCGCGAGGCTCTCGGGCACGAACCAGTCCTCCAGCCGCGCGAGGACCTGCGCCTCGTCGTCGGGCAGGTGGTCGACGCGGATCAGCACCGAGGTGAGCCGCCGGCCCGGCGCCGCGGCGAGCCAGTCGTCGGGGAAGACCTGCGCCTCGGCCGGGTCGAAGGCGCGGTCCGACAGGCCCGGCATGAAGGCCGAATAGGTCACGAATTCGGTGTGGCTTTCCCACTTCAGCTCGCCCCGCCCGAGGGGGCCGGAAAAATGCGTGGCCTCGGGCTGGGGATGCGCCGTCCCGTTCCGGTCCAGAAGCGCCAGAAGATGCGCGCGGTCGCGCGCCCGGTCGCGGTTGGCGGCCTCGACCGGCTCCTTGATCGCGAGGTAGACCGCGTGGCAGGGCACCTCCAGCGCCGGGAAGGGCCGCGCATGAAGCTCGTTCACGAGGGCGTAGCGAAGGGGATGGTCCTCGATGGGCATGGCCTCCCCCTCGCCCGCGCTCACGCGATCAGCGGCAGAAGCGCGTCGAGCGACTTCTTGGCGTCGCCGTAGAACATCCGCGTGTTGTCCCTGTAGAACAGCGGGTTCTCGATGCCGGAATAGCCCGTGCCCTGCCCCCGCTTCGAGACGATCACGAGCTTCGCCTTCCAGCATTCCAGCACCGGCATCCCGGCGATGGGGCTGTTCGGATCCTCCTGCGCCGCGGGGTTCACGATGTCGTTGCTGCCGATGACGATGGCCACGTCGGTCTCGGGGAAGTCCGCGTTGATCTCGTCCATCTCGAGCACGATGTCGTAGGGCACCTTCGCCTCGGCCAGAAGCACGTTCATGTGGCCGGGCAGGCGCCCGGCGACGGGGTGGATCGCGAAGCGCACGGTCTTGCCGCGCGCGCGCAGCTTGCGGGTCAGCTCCGACACGCTTTGCTGCGCCTGCGCCACGGCCATGCCATAGCCCGGGATGACGATGACGCTGTCCGCGTCGTTCAGCGCGGCGGCCACGCCTTCGGCGTCGATCGCCACCTGCTCGCCGGTGACTTCCATCCCGGGGCCGGCGGCGTTGCCGAACCCGCCGAGGATGACGCTGACGAAGCTGCGGTTCATCGCGCGGCACATGATGTAGCTCAGGATCGCGCCCGACGATCCGACCAGCGCCCCCACCACGATCAGCAGGTCGTTGGACAGCGAGAAGCCGATCGCCGCCGCGGCCCAGCCCGAATAGCTGTTGAGCATCGACACCACGACCGGCATGTCCGCCCCGCCGATCCCCATGATCAGGTGGTAGCCGATGAAGAAGGCTGCGAGCGTCATGCCGAGGAGCGCCAGCGTGCTGCCCGACTGGAGGTAGACCGCCAGCAGCACCAGCGACACGAGCGCCGCGCCCGCGTTGAGCAGGTGCCCGCCCGGAAGCTTCGTCGCCTTGCCGTCGACGCGCCCGGCGAGCTTGCCGAAGGCGACGACCGAGCCGGTGAAGGTCACGGCCCCGATGAAGATGCCGAGGAACGTCTCCACGCGCAGGATCGTGAGCTCCACCGCGGTCTTCTCCGCGACGAGGGCGGCGAAGCCCGTGAGCGCGGCGCGCGCAACCCCGTCCATCCCTGCGAGGCGCATCAGCTCGATCTGCGTGTTGAACCCGATGAAGACGGCGGCGAGGCCCACGAGGCTGTGCATCGCCGCCACGAGCTGCGGCATCTCGGTCATCTGGACGCGCTGCGCCACGATCCAGCCGATCGCGCCGCCGACGAGGATCATCGCGGCCGAGACCGGCCAGCTGCCCGCGCCCGGTCCGTAGATCGTGGCGGCCACGGCCAGCGCCATGCCGGCGATGCCGTACCAGACGGCGCGCTTGGCGCTTTCCTGCCCCGAAAGCCCCCCCAGCGACAGGATGAAGAGGATGGCCGCGACGACATAGGCGGCGGTGGTGAATCCGTAGTCCATTCCGCCCGCCCTACGACCGCTGGAACATGGCGAGCATCCGCCGCGTCACGAGGAAGCCCCCGACGATGTTGATCCCCGCCATGAAGACCGAGAGCGCGGCCAGCGCCAGCACGAGCCAGCTTCCCGACCCGATCTGCATCAGCGCGCCCAGGATGATGATCGACGAGATCGCGTTCGTCACCGCCATCAGCGGCGTGTGGAGCGCGTGCGAGACGTTCCAGATCACCTGGAAGCCGACGAAGACCGACAGCACGAAGACGACGAGGTTGCTCATGAAGCTCGCGGGGGCATAAAGGCCCGCGAGCAGGACGAGCGCCCCGCCGATGCCGAGCAGCCCCGCCTGCGCGATCGTCTGGCGGCGGAAGGCCGCGGCTTCGGTCGCGCGCCGTTCCTCGGGCGTCGGCTCGACGGCCCTCGGCCTCGGCTTCGCCGCGGCGATCGCCGGCACCCTCGGCGGCGGCGGCGGCCAGGTCACGGCGCCGGCATGGGCGACGGTGGCGCCGCGGATCACGTCGTCGTCCATGTCCTGGACGATGACGCCGTCCTTGGCCGGCGTCAGGTCGGCCAGCATGTGCCGGATGTTGTTGGCGTAAAGCGTCGACGCCTGCGCGGCCATGCGGCTCGGGAAGTCGGTGTAGCCCACGATCGTGACGCCGTTCGGCGAGACGATCTTCTGGTCGGGCACGGTCAGGTCGCAGTTGCCGCCCCGCTCGGCCGCGAGGTCGACGATCACGCTGCCCGGCCTCATCGCCGCGACCATGTCCTCGGTCCACAGCTTCGGCGCGGGCCGGCCGGGGATGAGCGCAGTGGTGATGACGATGTCGATGCCGGGGGCGAGCTCGCGGAACCTGGCCAGCTGCTTCGCGCGGAACTCGGGGGAACTCGGGGCCGCGTAGCCCCCCGTGGCCGCGCCGTCCTGCGCGGGCTCGAACTCGAGGAAGACGAACTCGGCCCCCATCGACTCGATCTGCTCGGCCACCTCGGGGCGCACGTCGAAGGCAAGCGTCACGGCCCCGAGGCTGGTGGCCGTGCCGATCGCGGCCAGCCCCGCGACCCCTGCGCCGATCACCAGAACCCGTGCGGGCGGCACCTTCCCGGCGGCGGTGACCTGCCCGGTGAGGAACCGCCCGAAGCTGTTCGCGGCCTCGATCACCGCGCGGTAGCCCGCGATGTTGGCCATGGAGGACAGCGCGTCCATCTTCTGCGCGCGGCTGATGCGCGGCACCATGTCCATGGCGATGACGGTGGCACCCCGGCTGGCGACCGTCTCCAGCAGCTCGGGGTTCTGCGCGGGCCAGAAGAAGCCGATCAGGGTCTGGCCTTCCCGCAGGCTCGCGACCTCCGCGGGCTCCGGCCCGCGGACCTTCACGATCACGTCGGCCCCGGCGATCACGGCCGCCGCATCCGGCAGAACCGTGACCCCCGCCGCGCGGTAGGCGTCGTCGGAAAAGCCCGCGCGATCCCCGGCACCCGACTGGATGAGGCAGGCATGGCCCAGCTTTCCGATCGCGACCGCGCTCTCGGGCGTCAGGGCGACGCGCGCCTCGCCCGCGGCAACCTCGGTCACTGCGCCGATCCTCATGGCCCGTCCCCGTCCTTGCGCCGCCTTCGGGGGCGGCCTATCACCGCGCAACAACACTGCAAAACCCGAGGGCGCACAAGCGCCGAAATGCCCGCCGCCGCGCCGGACCCGAGGACCGTCCCGATGCCCACCGACTTCGCCGCGACCCGCGCGCTGTTCGACCTGCCCGAGGGCCTGATCTACCTCGACGGCAACTCGCTGGGCCCTCTGCCCCGCGCCGCCGCCGCCCGCGTCGCCCGCACCGTCACCGGGGAATGGGGCGAACTGCTGATCGGCGGCTGGAACAGGGCCGGATGGATGGCGCAGCCCACGCGCCTTGGCGACCGCATCGCCCGCCTGATCGGGGCGGAGGAGGGTCACGTCACGCTGGGCGACACGCTGTCGGTCAAGGTCTACCAGGCGCTCGCCGCGGCGCTGGCGATGCGGCCGGACCGCCGCGTGATCCTGTCGGACACGGGCAACTTCCCCTCGGATCTCTACATGGCCGAGGGGCTGTGCCGGACGCTGGGAGCCGGTTACGCGGTGCGCACCGTGGAGCCCGAGGCGGTGGCGGATGCGATCGACGCGACCGTGGCCGTCCTGATGCTGACCGAGGTGGACTACCGCACCGGGCGACGGCACGACATGGCGGCCCTGACGCGGCGCGCCCACGCCGCGGGCGCGCTCTCGGTCTGGGACCTCGCGCATTCGGCGGGGGCGTTCCGGGTCGACGCGGCGGCGGGCGGCGCCGATTTCGCGGTGGGCTGCACCTACAAGTACCTCAACGGCGGCCCCGGCGCGCCGGCCTTCATCTACGTGGCGCCGCGCCATGCGGACGCGGCCGTCCCGGCGCTGTCGGGCTGGCTGGGGCACGAGGCGCCCTTCGCCTTCGACCCCGGCTACCGGCCCGGCGCGGGCATCGAGCGGATGCGCGTCGGCACGCCCCCCGTGATCCAGATGGCGGCGCTCGAGGCCGCGCTCGACGTCTGGGACGGGGTGGACCTCGACGACCTGCGCGCGGCGTCGCTCGCGCTGACCGACCGCTTCATCGCGGGCGTGGAGGCGGGGTGCCCGAGCCTGCGGCTCGCCACCCCGCGCGAGCATGCGCGGCGCGGCAGCCAGGTCTCGTTCCGCCACCCCGAGGGCTATCCGGTCATGCAGGCGCTGATCGCGCGCGGCGTCGTGGGCGACTTCCGCAGCCCCGACATCCTGCGCTTCGGCTTCACGCCGCTGTTCACGCGCGCCGAGGACGTGGACGGCGCGGTGGCCGCGCTGACCGAGGTGATGCGCGGACGCCTGTGGGACCGGCCCGAGCACCGCGCCCGCGCCGCCGTCACCTGAACGCCGGCGTTCCGCCTTTGACCTCGGCGGCCGCATTCGCTACCCTCGGGCGGAACGCGATGCGGGCCGCGGGCGCCGCGAGAGTGAACGGACGGACGATGGCAAGACGACGCAACCCCCTTCGCGCGGCGCTCGCCGCCCTCCTCCTCGGCGCGCTGTCGGCCTGCGTCGCACCGCCGGGGCCGGCGGGGACCGCCGCCGCGCCGGAGGCCGCGCCCATGCTCTTCGCCGAGGCCTACGCCGCGCAGCAGGACGGCCGCTTCAGCCTGCCCGCGCTGCCGGTCGACCAGATCCCGGCGCAGCTCCGGCGGCAGGAGGTCGACTACGCGACCACGGACGCGCCGGGCACCGTCATCATCGACCCCGCGCGGAAGACGCTCCACCTCGTCACGGGGCCGAACCGGGCGATCCGCTACGGCATCGGGGTCGGAAAGGCCGGTTACGAATGGTCGGGCGAGGCGCTGATCACCGCGCGCCGGGCCTGGCCCACCTGGACCCCCCCGGCCGAGATGATCGAGCGCCGGCCCGAGCTCGCCAGGTGGAGGGGCGGCCAGCCCGGCGGGCTCGACAACCCGCTGGGCGCGCGCGCGCTCTACCTCACCACCAACGGCGTGGACTACGGCTACCGCATCCACGGCACGCCCGAATGGCGCACGATCGGCACCAACGCCTCGGCGGGCTGCATCCGCATGTTCAACCAGGACGTGATCGACCTCTACAACCGCGTGCCCGACGGGGCGAAGGTGGTCGTGCTGACCCCGACGGGCGAACGGCCGACGAAGCTGACGCTTCCCTCGCCCGCGGCGGCTGCGACGCCGAAGCCCGTCGTCGTCGCGGCCGCCGAGGCGCTGCGCGTGACCGACGTCGGCGCGCCCGAGATCGCGATGCCCGCGCTGCCGTCGGCCCCGCCGCTGGACCCCGAGCTTGTGGCGCCGGCCGCCGGGCCGGTTCCGTCGCCCGCCCCCTAGGCGCGGCGACCGCGCCTCAGGCCCGCAGCCAGCGGTCGTAGTCGCTGACGAGAAGGTGGAGGGGCGGCTCGTCCTCCTCCACCTCCGCGAATCGCCCGATGGGCTCGACGAAGACGTTGTCGGTCACGTCGTCGTTCACCGTGCTGACCTCGCCGATGAGCACGTCGCCGCCCTCGGCCCAGAAGGCGTGCCAGTCGCCCGGCATCAGCGTGACGGATTCGCCCGGCGCAAGCCGCAGCTTATCGCCGGGGCCGTAGTCGCGCGGGATGCCGTCGCAGAACACCCGCCCGCCCCGGTCGCGCGCGAAGTTTCCCCGGTCGTCCGACCCGTAGAGCTCGATCACCAGCGTGGCCCCGCCGCGGTTGATGATGTCCTCGGCCTTGATGACATGGGTATGGGTCGGCGAAAGCTGCCCCTCGCGCGAGATCAGCAGCTTCTCGGCATAGCACATGCCGCCGCCCCGCCGCAGGTCCGCGAGCCGCCCGTTGCGCAGCGTGAAGAGGAACAGGCCCAGCTCGTCGAACCGCCCCTGCCCGTAGTCGGTGATGTCCCACCCCAGCCGCGCGTCCACGATCGCCCGCGCGTCGGTGCGGGCGCGGAAGGCGTCGGGCGTCCAGCGCGCGAAGGGCGGCAGGACGAAGCCGTGGCGGCGGATCATCGCCTCGGCCTCGCGCATGACCTGGTTGATGCGGCTGCGCTTCATGGCCCTGTCTCCCCCCTGGCTGCCGGCCGATCATACGGCGCCGAAGGCGGCCGGCAACCGGGTGATGGACAGAAACCGCCGGACCAGCGCGACCGAGGCCAGCGCCAGCCCGATCACGAAGCCGAGCCAGATGCCGGCCGGACCGAAACCGGCCCAGTGCGCCAGCATCCAGCCCAGCGGAATGCCGAGAAGCCAGTAGGCCACCATCGACGCGACCGCCGCGAAGCGCACGTCCGACAGCCCCCGCAGCGCGCCCGTGATCGTCGACTGCACGCCGTCGGCGACCTGGCTGACCGCGAAGACGAGGAAGATCTGGGTCGCCACCACGATCACCGCGGCATCCGTGGTAATGGCCGCGGCGATCGCCTCGCCATGGATGGCCAGCACGGCCGCCGCACCGACCAGCCAGAACGACGCGACCGCCAGCGCCGCCCAGGTGATCGGCCGCAGCCGGTCCGCCTCCTCGGCCCCGCGCGCCTGGGCCACGCGGATCGCCACGGCCCCCGCCACGCCGAGCGGCACCATGTAGAGCAGGCCGCCGACCGACATCGCGACCTGGTTGCCGGCGAGCGCGACGGTGCCGAAGACGCCGATCATCAGCGTCGCCACCGCCATCGCCCCCGTCTCGGCCACGTACATCAGCCCCAGCGGCGCCCCTTCGGCGGCCGTCGCGCGGACCTCGCGCCAGTCGAGCGACCGGCGCAGCCGCAACCGGCGCATCGACGGCGCCCGCAGCCAGTAGAGCCATGCCGCCAGCAGGGCCAGCGACTCGGCCACCAGGGTGGCGACGCCCGCGCCCGTCAGCCCCAGTTCGGGCAGAACGCCGATGCCCCAGATCAGCCCGTAGTTCAGCGGAATGTTGATGACGACCGCCAGCATCGCGAACCCGGTGCCGAGCCAGGGGCGGTCCACCGCCTCGAACGCGGCCTTGAACACGGTCAGCACGGAAAACGGGATCATCAGAAGCGCGATCGTCACGTAATAGGCGAACATCGCGCGCAGCACCTCGTCCGGCTGTCCGAGGAACGGCAGCAGCGGCCAGACCGCCAGCATGGCGACGGCGCCCAAGGCCCCCACGAGCGCACCGAGCGTCAGGCCGCCGCGCAGGATCGACGGGATGGCAAGGCCGCGCCCGCCGCCCCACGCGGCGCCGATCCGCACCGAAAGCGCCGACAGGACGCCGTAGATCGCGGCGTAGAGGATCACCGCGACCGCGTTGGTGATTCCGACGGCGGCCAGCGGCACCGGGCCGAGCGGGGCCAGCATGATCGAGTCCGTCACGCCGAGCAGCGTGGACGCCGAGAGGCCGGCCACGATCGGCACGCCCAGCGACACGATGCTGCCGACCTCGCCCCGGATCGCCACAAGCCCACGCACACCCGCGCCCGACATCTTGCCTGCCCTTCCCAGGTCGCATACGGTTCGTATGTGAAATCCCTACTCACATACGGGCCGTATGTCAACTGACCGCAAGACGCGCGCCGAGGCGGCGCAGGACACGACCGACCGGCTTCTCGCCGTGGCGCGCGCGACCTTCGCCGCGAAGGGGTTCGCGGACGCCTCGCTCGATGCGATCGCGGCCGAGGCGGGGGTGACGCGCGGCGCGCTTCACCATCACTTCGGCAACAAGGCCGGCCTGTTCGAAGCGGTCCTGCGCCGGATGGACGCCGAGGTCGGGCAGGAGCTGAACGCCGGATGGGATCCTGCGCTGCCGTCCTGGACCGCCTGGCGCGCCGCCTTCCACCAGTATCTCGACGCAGTGCAGCGGCCCGACCGGCTCAAACTGTTCTTCTGCGACGGCCCCGCCGTCCTCGGTGCCGCGGCCTTCGAGCTCATGCTGGACTCGGGCCTGTCCGAGATCGTGGAGGGCCTGGCCGAGCCCGAGGTGCGCGCCGCGCTGACCACCGCCGACGCCGAGGCGCTGGCGGTGACGCTGAACGGGGCGGTGGTCAACCTCGCCTTCTGGGTCGCCGACGGAGACCCTGGCTCGGACCGCCTCCGCCGCGCGCACGCGATGCTCGACGCCCTGTTCGACGGGCTGACGCGGGGGCCCTAGGCCGACAGGCGCCGCGCGCCCTGCGCGGCCCAGTCGCCGCAGGCCTCGCCGAAGGCGCGGAACAGCGCGCGCGACACCGGGTCGGCCTCGGCGTTCCATTCGGGGTGCCACTGCACCGACAGCGTGAACCCCGGCGCGCCCTGGACGCGGATCGCCTCGGGGGTGCCGTCCGGCGCCGTCCCCTCGATCACCACGGCGCGCCCGGGCCGGGCGATGCCCTGCCCGTGCAGCGTGTTGGTCATCACCTCCTCGGCCCCGAACAGGCGCGCGAAGACGCTGCCGGGCACGAAGCGCACGGGATGGCGCAGGGCGAACTGCTCCTCCAGCGTGCCGTCGGGCGGCATCCGGTGGTTCATCCGGCCCGGGAGCTCGCGGATCTCGGGGTGGAGCGTGCCCCCCAGCGCCACGTTCACCTCCTGAAAGCCGCGGCAGATGCCGAGGAAGGGCTGGCCGCGCTCGACGCAGGCGCGGATCAGGGGCAGCGTCACCGCGTCACGCCCCCGGTCGAAGGCGCCGTGCGCGGGCGTCTCGTCCTCGCCGTATTCGGAGGGGTGGACGTTGGGGCGCCCGCCCGTCAGCAGGAACCCGTCGCACAGCGCCAGAAGGTCCGCCACCGACACGAAGGCCGGGTCTGTCGGGATGATCAGTGGCAGGCAGCCCGCGACCAGCGCCACGGCTTCCGAGTTCATGCGGCCGCCCGCGTGGACGGGATAGCGGTCGTTGAGGTCGTGGCTGTTGCCGATGATGCCGACCACGGGTCGGCCGAGGCTCGCGCAGGGCATTGGGCGGTTCCGCTTCTGTCGCGTCAATCTAGGCCCTTTGCGGCCGCCGCAACAGGGGAAACGCGCAAGGGATGCCGCGATTCCGCGCCCGTGCCCGTTCGGCGGGCGGCATCAGGTCCCCGCCGCCTCGGCCACGGCGCCGGCCGCCGCATCCAGCGCGCCGGTGCCGCGGGGAAGGCCAAGCGCGGCCATCCCCGCCTCCATGACCGCGAGGACCCCCAGCGTCATGTGGGCATTCACATGCCCCATGTGGGCCACGCGCAGCGCCCCGTCGGCGCCGGGATCCTCGGGCGTGGCCATGCCGAGGCCGATGCCCAGCGTCACCCCGGCCTTCGCCTCGCACCACTGGCGCAGGCGCGCCGCATGGGGCGCGCCCAGCCGCGCCGCGGTGACCGACCGGCCCCGGTGCGCGGGATCCGGGACGTTCAGGCCGATCGCGGGGTTGCCCTGCCCCCAGGCGTCGAAGGCGGCCCAGACCGCGCGCGCCAGGGCCTCGTGCCGCGCCCAGACCGCGGGCAGCCCCTCCGCCCCGATCAGGTCGAGCGCCGCGCGCAGCGCGAAGAGGTGGTGCGTGGGGGGCGTCCCGCCCCAGAAGTGCCAGGCCTCGATGCCGTCCGCGCGCGTCTCCCAATTCCAGTGGGGCGTGCGCAGGTCCGCCCCGGCGCAGGCCCGCCGCGCCCGGTCCGAGAACCACAGGAAGCACAGGCCCGGCGGGGTCATGAGCCCCTTCTGGCTCGCGGCGAGGGTCACGTCGACGCCCCAGTCGTCCATCCGGAATTCGTCGCAGCCGAGCGAGGCGATGCAGTCGACCGCGAGCAGCGCGGGGTGCCCCGCCGCGTCCAGCGCCGCGCGGATCGCGGGCACGTCGTTCCGCACGCTGGTCGCGGTGTCCACCTGCGTCAGCAGCACCGCCCTCACCGCGCGCCCGCGGTCGGCGCGCAGGGCCTCCTCCACCCGGCCCGGATCGGCGGGGCTGCGGGTCCCGAAGTCGAGGTAGTCGACCTCCACCCCCATGGCGCGCGCCGCCGTCGCCCACCCCTGCGCGAAGTTGCCCGTTCCCAGCACGAGCGCCCGGTCGCCCCGGCTGAAGAGGTTCGCGTTCGCCGCCTCCCACCCCGCGTGGCCGTTGCCGATGTAGGCTGCGAGGTTCGCGCCCGTCCCCGCCAGAGCCTTCAGGTCGGGCCAGAGTCCGTGCATCGCCTCGACCGCGGGGCCGCCGTAGATGTTCGGCGCGGGCCGCTGCATCGCCGCCAGCACCGCGTCGGGCATCACCGAGGGGCCGGGGATGGCAAGATAGCGGCGGCCGTTGGCAAGGGTCATCGAGGGCTCCTGTCGCGGAGGCGCAGGACTACGCCCGGGCCCCGGCGGCGTCAACGGCGGCCGTGGCGGAACCGCCCGCGCCTTGCCAGCGAGGGGGGCGGGGGATAGACCGCGCCCATGGCCGAGCCGCCCGCCGACCGCACCGACCCCCGCGCGCTGCGCGCCGCGCCCCTGGCGTCGCGCCACCTGTTCGGGCGCCTCTGGCGCGGCTATCTCCGGCGTCACATGCCGATGATGGCGCTGGCCTTCGGCCTGATGGTGGTCGAGGGGATGACGCTCGGCGCGCTCAGCTACCTCATCCAGCCGCTGTTCGACGATGTCTTCGCCCCGGGCGGGCAGCCGCTGCTGGTCTGGGTCGGGCTCGCGATCCTCGGGCTCTTCGTGCTGCGCGCCGCCACCGCCATCGCCTCGCGCGTGATCCTCACCTCCATCGCGCAGAAGTCCTCGACCGCGATGCAGGTCGACCTGCTCGCCCATGTCCTGACGCTGGACGCGGCGTTCTTCCAGGCGAACCCGCCCGGCGCGCTGATCGAGCGGGTGCAGGGCGACACCGCCGCGGTGCAGGGCCTGTGGACCAGTGTGATCACCGGCGTCGGGCGCGACGCGGTCGCGCTGGTGTCGCTCGGGGCCGTCGCCGTGGCGATCGACCCCGCCTGGACGCTGGCCGCGCTGGTCGGCACGCCGCTGCTGGTGCTGCCGGCGCTGGCGATCCAGCGCTACATCCGCCGCAAGACGGCGCAGATGCGCGACCGCGCCGGAAACCGCGCGACGCGCCTCGACGAGATCTTCCACGGGATCCAGGCGGTCAAGCTCAACGGGATGGAGCGCTACCAGACCGACCGCTTCCGCCGCGTCGTCCGCGACATCCGCCGGGCCGAGGTGCGCATGGCCGCCAGCCGGTCGACCATTCCCGGGCTGATCGACGTGGTGACGGGCCTCGGCTTCTTCGCCGTGCTGCTGCTCGGCGGCCGCGAGGTCGCCGAGGGCGAGCGGACGGTGGGCGAGTTCATGGCCTTCTTCACGGCGATGGTGCTGACCTTCCAGCCGATGCGGCGCCTCGGCGACATGGCGGGGGTCTGGCAGATCGCGGCCGCGAGCCTCGACCGGATCTACGCGCTCCTCGATGAGCGCCCCGCCGTCGCCCGCCCCGCCGGCCCGGCGCCCGCCCTGCCCCGCCCGCCGGGCATCCGGTTCGAGGACGTGCGGCTCGCCTACGACGGGCAGGTCGTGCTCGACGGGCTGACCTTCGAGGCCGAGCCGGGCCGGATGACGGCGCTGGTCGGGGCCTCGGGCGCGGGCAAGACGACCGTCTTCAACCTGCTGACGGCGCTGGCCGACCCGCAGGGCGGGCGCATCCTGATCGGCGGGGTCGATGCGGCGACGATCCCGCTGGCCGACCTGCGCGCGCTGTTCGCCGTGGTGTCGCAGGACGCGGCGCTGTTCGACGAAAGCCTGCTCGAGAACGTGGCGCTGGGCCGCGACGTGGCGCCCGAGGCGCTGGACCGCGCGCTGGGCGCGGCGCATGTGGCGGACTTCCTCGATGGCCTGCCGCAGGGGCTGGAGACGCCGGTGGGGCCGCGCGGCTCGGCCCTGTCGGGCGGCCAGCGGCAGCGCGTGGCGATCGCGCGGGCGGTGCTGCGCGACGCGCCGATCCTGCTGCTGGACGAGGCGACGAGCGCGCTCGACGCGCAGTCCGAGGCGCTGGTCTCGGCCGCGCTGGCCGACCTCGGCCGGGGGCGGACGACGCTGGTGATCGCGCACCGGCTGGCCACCGTGCGCGCCGCCGACCGGATCGTGGTGCTCGACCGCGGCCGCGTCGCGGAGACCGGCACCCACGACGACCTGCTGGCGCGGGGCGGGCTTTACGCGGGGCTCCACCGTCTCCAGATCAGGCCCGGGGACCGGCCGCCGCAGGCCGCCGATCCGGCGGCGGACGGCACGGCCGGCGCAGGCGCAGGGGACGGATGCGATGACGGGTGAGGCGGCGGGGGACAGGCGGGTGATCGCGGTCGGCGGCGCGGATGCGCTGCCCTTCCTGCAGGGCCTCGTCACGAACGATCTCCGGCCGCTGGAGCGGGGGCCGGGCCTCGTCTGGGCCGCGCTGCTGACGCCGCAGGGGAAGTACCTCGCCGACTTCCTCGTGGGCCGCGTCGGCGAGGCGCTGGTCCTCGACATCGCCGAGGGCATCGCCGAGGCGACGCTCCGCCGGCTCGCGATGTACCGCCTGCGCGCCGACGTGGCGTTTGACCCCTCGCCCCTGCGGGTCCGGCGCGGGCTCGGAAGCGCGCCGCCGCAGGCCCTGCCCGACCCGCGCCACCCCGCGCTCGGCTGGCGCGCCTACGGCACCGCGCCGGGCGGCGCGCCTGCGATCGACTGGGACCGGATCCGGGTCGAGCACGTCATCCCCGAGACGGGGATCGAGCTCACGCCCGAGACCTACATCCTGGAAGCGGGGTTCGAGCGGCTGCACGGGGTCGACTTCCGCAAGGGCTGCTACGTCGGCCAGGAGGTCACGGCCCGCATGAAGCACAAGACCGACCTGCGCAAGGGCCTCGCGCAGGTCCGGGTGACGGGCGAGGCCCGTCCGGGGACCACGATCGAGGCAGAGGGGAAGGCGGCGGGGACGCTCTACACCCAGTCGGGCGGCCTCGGCATCGCTCACCTTCGCTTCGACCGCGCGGCGGGGCCGATGCAGGCTGGCGCGGCGACGGTCGAGCCGGCCTGAGACGGGATGCCCGCGCGCGGCGCGGCCGGCGGGCGGTCAGGCGCGCTCGGAGTATTCCATCAGTTCGGTGTGCACCACGATGTCCTCGTCGGGCCCGACGAAGGGCGGCACCATGATCCGCACGCCGTTGTCGAGGATCGCGGGCTTGTAGCTGTTGGCGGCCGTCTGGCCCTTCACCACCGGCTCGGTCTCCACGACCTTGCAGATCACCTTCTGCGGTAGCTGCACCGACAGCGCCTCGTCGCCGTAATACTCGACCGTGGCGGTCATGCCATCCTGCAGGAAGGGCCGGCGCTCCCCCAGAAGCTCCGCGTCGATCTCGGTCTGCTCGAAGGTCTCGGCGTCCATAAAGACAAGCCGGCCGTCGGTCTCGTAAAGGAACTGCTGGTCCTTCTGGTCGAGGCGGACCTGCTCCACCTTGTCCTCGGACCGGAACCGCTCGTTCAGCTTGCGCCCGTCGCGCAGGTTCTTCAGCTCCACCTGGGCGAAGGCGCCGCCCTTGCCGGGCTTGACGTGGCTGACCTTGACCGCCGCCCAAAGGCCGCCGTCATGCTCCAGGACATTGCCGGGGCGGATCTCGTTGCCGTTGATCTTGGGCATGATCGGGAAAAACCTGTACAAAAGGTTGATGGACGTTGCGGCGTCGCTATATCTCGGCGGCCCGGTCCGTGCAATACAGCCGGACGGCGAGCGCCCGCCGCGCCGCCATGCACAGGGCGCATGGCCGCCATGCACAAAGCAGATGACCGAATCGCCATGATTTGGTCATATTCCGCAAAATCGAAAAACTGCAAGAGCAGGACTGGACGACATATGGCTGACATCATCGACGGCACCGCCTTCAACTTCGAACAGGGCCAGCGGGCCCGGAAGCTGTTCGCGGCCGTCGTCCTGGCGGCGCTGGACGACGCGATCGCCGACGACAAGAAGTACGGCAACGGCGCCGATCAGATCGCCCGCTGGGCGCGTTCGCGCGACGGGCGCGAGGTGCTGTCCTGCGCCGGGATCGACCCCAACGAGCGGGTCGTCAAGGGGCTGATGGACTTCGTGTCGAAGGGCGTGCGCACCAGCGTCGCGCTGTCGCGCGAGGAGAGCGAGCGGCGTCACGCGCTGGAGCTGGAAGCCGAGGCGGCCTGAACCCCCGCCGGTCGCAGCCCCCGGTCCCTGCCACGCAGACGGCGCGCCCCACGGGGCGCGCGTCCGCCCTGCCGGGCACCCCGGTCAGGTCAGGTCGCGCGCGGCCAGCATCCGCTGAAGCTCGCTGCGTACCAGCTTGCGCATGTTGCGCGTGATCCGCTCGCCCAGAGGCCCCTGAAGCTCGGCCCGGATCGTCATGCGGATCAGGTCCTGAAGGGCGGCCTCGTCGATGATCCCCGCGGGCGCGCCGGCCCGCGCGGGAACCGCCCCGCCGGGCACCAGCGCCGTGCCCGGACCCGCATCGGGCGCACCGGATTCGCCCGTCGCCGGATGCGCGACGGCCTCGGGGGCCACGGCATCGGCCGGCGCGGGCCCCTCCGCTTCAGGGTGACAGCCGCCGACCGCCTGCGCGTCGACCGCGTCGGTCCCGGCCGCCCCGACCGCCAACGCCCCGACCGCCAACGCGCCGACCGCCTCAACCGCCGCCGCCTCCGCCGCCTCGGCCACGGCCGCCTCGATCAGCGCGGCGGGGCCGGGCATCATCACCCCGCCGGCCGCCGGCGCGTCGGTCGCTTCGGCGGGCCGCTCCGGCTCGGCCGCCGTCTCGGCGAGGTCGGGCTGCGCCTGCGCCTCGGCCCGCTGACGTCGCGCCGCCTCGCGCTCGCGGCGCGACCGGAAGACGACGCTGCGCCCGACGTGGGGCGCCGGCGGCTCCGCCGGGGCGTCGGGCTGCGAGGAACCCGCCGGGTCGTCCGGCGCGGGCGCAGGCTCGGGCGTCGCCAGGGGGGCGGGGTCCGGCATGGCGTGGCCGCCGGCCGGGGCCGCGGGGCCGCGGGCGGCCCACGCGGCAAGCTCCGCCTCGTCGGCGGCCCGGATCCCGTCGGGGGACAGGTCGTCCGGTTCCGCCGCGCCAGCCTCCTCGAAGGCCGGCGCGTCGTCATGCCAGGACGCCACCGCCTCGGCCAGCCGCCGCGCGGGCGGTTCGGCCGCCGGCTCGATCCGCAGGGCGGGGGTCAGCAGCAGCTTGTCGACGAGTTCGGGGACCGGGACCGCCCGCGTCCGGGGCCGCAGATCGTCCGACACGAGCCGGCGGATGGAGGACAGGACATCCTCGATCTGATGGTTGCTCATGGGATCAGACACCGCGCTTCACCTCATCCGTCCCCGTCCCGCGAACCCTAGTCCGCGCCGTCCGCCCTGACAAGCGGCGGACCCGGCGCGGCGAGACTGGCGCGGGAATGGTTAACCGCCTGTGAAGGCTCAAGGCGGCGATGTCAGTTGCCGATCGACTTCAGGATCCGGTCCAGCGCGGCCCCCTGAGGCGTATGGATCGGCGCGTTCTTGACCGCGTTGTAGTAGGCGGCCGGATCGTAGGTGGGGATGCCCAGCCGGAGGTGCTGGGCCGTCAGCAGTCCCATCGCCTGCAGCAGGCTGTAGACGCCCAGATCGCGCGACGCCTCGGCGTTCAGGCGGTCGACGCGCGCGTTCAGCAGGTCCTGCTCGGCGTCGAGCACGTCGAGCGTCGTGCGCGCGCCCAGCGTCGCCTCCTCGCGCAGGCCGTCGAAGGCGATCTGCGCGGCCTCGATCTGGCGCCCCGTGGCGTCGATCTGCGCGCGCGACACGATCAGGTTCGACCAGGCGTTGCCCACCGCCTGCTCCACCTGCACGACCGTCTGCAGAAGGCCCGACCGCGCCGCCTCCTGCTGCGCCACCGCACGGCGGTATCCCGACGCGATCTGGCCGCCGCTGTAGAGCGTCTGGCCAAGCTGCAGGGTCACCGACTGGTCGCCGAGCCCGCCCTGCGACTGCCGTGCGGTCGTCGAAAGGTCGATCGTCGGCCGCCCCTCGGCCTGCGCGGCGGCGGTGCTCAGCTCTCCCACGCGCACGTTGCGCTGGGCCTGCAGGATCTGCGGCTGGAGCCGGACGGCGATGCCCTGCGCCTCCTCGAGGCTGGCGGGCAGCCTGGGCGACGGTGGCAGCGGGGCGAGCGCCCCGGGATAGGCCCCGACCGCGGCCTTGTAGCCCTCGCGCGCGACGGCGAGGTCGCCCTGCGCGCCCGCGAGGTTGGCGCGCGCGGCGGCAAGCTGCGCCTCGGCCAGCGCCACGTCGGTGCGCGTGACCTCGCCCACGTCGAACCGGTCCTGCGCCGCGCGCAGCTCCTGCGTCACGAGGCGCACGTTGCTTTCGCGAAGCTCCACCAGCGCGGTCGCGAGACGGACGTTGACATAGGCCTGGACCGCCGCCAGCAGCACCTGCTGCTCGACGTTCACCAGCGCCTCGCGGGTCGCGAGGACCGATTCCTTCGCGATCTCGATCCCCAGCGCGCTGCGGCCGAAGTCGTAGAGCGTGACGTTGGCGGTCAGCGCGGCGGAGGTGTTCAGGTTCTCCTGGAACTGGACACCGCCGAACAGACCCTCCCGGTCCCCGCTCGAATACGTCGTCTGGATCGCGAAGTTGATGATCGGGCGCAGGCGCGCCACGGCGACCGCCACATCCTCGTCCGCCGCCCGCAGCAGCGCCTGGTTCTGGTCGAGCAGGTTGGAGTTGCGGTAGGCCGCGATCAGCGCGTCGGCCAGCGTCTGCGCGCGAGCGGGCAGCGCGGAAAGGCCCGCGGCCGCCGCGATGATGAATCCGAAGAAAGCCTGCCTGCCGCGCATCGTGCCGAACCCCTGCCTGTTGCCCCCGCCCCGACCCGGACCGGTCAGAGGACGAAGCCCTTTTCCCTCTGGAAGCCCGGAAGCAGCGGTGCCGCCGCGTTGAAGGCGTCGCGCCAGTTCACCCGGCCGTCGATCATGCGCCCGATCCGCGCGGTCCCCAGGGGCCCCTGCATGAAGACGGCGCCGATCCGCCCGCCCTCCTTCAGCTGACAGGTCAGGCTCTCGGGCACGGTCTCGACGCCGCCCTCGATCACGATCACGTCGAAGCTGCCGCAGCGGGCCGCCCCGGCCGCCAGCGGGCCCACCGTCACGGCCGCATTGTCCACCCCCTGCGCGGACAGGATGCGCTGCGCCTCGGCGGCCAGCGCCTCGTCCTCCTCGACTCCGACGACGGCCTCGGCGAGGCGCGCGAGGACAGCGGTGGAGTAGCCGAGGCCGCAGCCGAGGTCGAGCACCGACTCGCCCGGCCGGACGTCGATCGCGTCGAGCAGCTTGGCCAGCGTCCGGGGGTCGAGCATGACGCGGCCCGGGGCCACGGGAAGGTTCTCGCCCACATAGGCGGCCTCGCGCCGGTCCGGGGGCACGTAGGCCTCGCGCGGGACATGGAGCATGGCGGCGATGACCGGGAACTTGGTCACGTCCGCCGGGCGGACCTGCGTGTCCACCATCATGACGCGGCGCTGCGCATAGTCTGCCATCGGATCGGTCGAAGCCCCCGGTAACCACCCCCACGGGTGTGCCACAGTTGCCCCGCGCGGGCAACACGGCTCGGACGGGCGGACGGTCCCGTCAGCGCCGCGCCGTCGGGCTGCGGCGGTGCGCCGCGCGCCGGCGGGCCAGCGCCGCCAGCGCCGCGGCGGCGATGTCGGATGCCGAGAGCCCGGCGTCGGCGTACATCGCGGCGGGGCTCGCCTGGTCGATGAAGCGGTCGGGCAGCGTCAGGGTGCGGATCGAGGCGCCGTCGAGCAGCCCCTCGGCCGCGAGGAACTGAAGCACCTGCGCCCCGAACCCGCCGCCCGCGCCCTGCTCCACCGTGATCAGCGCGGCGTGCCCGCGCGCGAGCCGCGCGACGAGCTCGCGGTCGAGCGGCCTGGCGAAGCGCGCATCGGCCAGCGTCACCGCAACCCCCTCCGCCTCGAGCGCGTCGGCGGCGAGACGGCATTCCCCCAGATGGGCGCCGAAGGACAGGATCGCCACGTCCGTCCCCTCGCGCAGGATGCGGCCGCGCCCGATCCGCAGCGGCACGCCGCGCGCGGGCATCTCGACGCCCGCGCCGTCGCCGCGCGGGTAGCGGAAGGCGATGGGGCCGTCGTCGTGCGCCGCCGCCGTCGCGACCATGTGCACGAGCTCCGCCTCGTCGGCGGCGGCCATCACGACGAAGCCGGGAAGATTGCTCAGGAACGCCACGTCGAAGGCGCCGGCATGGGTGGCCCCGTCCGCCCCCACCAGCCCCGCGCGGTCGATCGCGAAGCGCACCGGCAGGCGCTGGATCGCCACGTCGTGCACCACCTGGTCGTAGCCGCGCTGCAGGAACGTCGAGTAGATCGCGCAGAAGGGGCGCAGCCCGCTCGCCGCAAGGCCGGCGCTGAACGTGACCGCATGCTGCTCGGCGATGCCGACGTCGAAGCACCGCGCCGGGAAGCGTTCGGCGAAGAGGTTCAGGCCCGTGCCATCGGGCATCGCGGCCGTGACCGCGACGATGCGGTCATCGCGCGAGGCCTCGTCAATCAGCGCCTCGGCGAAGACGCGGGTATAGCCCGGCGCGTTGGACCGCGCCTTGGCCTGCGCGCCCGAGGCCACGTCGAACTTGGCGGTCGCGTGGCCCCGGTCGCGCGCGGCCTCGGCCGGGGGATAGCCCTTGCCCTTGCGGGTGATCGCATGGATCAGGATCGGCCCGTCGGCGCGCGCCTTCACGGTGCGCAGCACGGGCAGCAACTGGTCGAGATCGTGCCCGTCGATGGGCCCGACATAGCTGAACCCCAGCTCCTCGAAGAGCGTGCCGCCGACGGTCGCGCCCTTCAGAAGCTCCTTGGCGCGCCGCGCGCCCGCCTTGAAGGGTTCGGGCAGCAGGCTCACCGCGCCCTTGGCCGCCGCGCGGAATTCCTGGAACGGCGCGCCGGCATAGAGGCGCGACAGGTAGGACGACAGCGCGCCGACGGGCGGGGCGATCGACATCTCGTTGTCGTTGAGGATCACGATCAGGCGCTTCCCGAGCGCGCCCGCGTTGTTCATCGCCTCGAAGGCCATGCCCGCGCTCATCGAGCCGTCGCCGATCACGGCGATGGCGTCGCCGGGGCTGCCGCCCAGGTCGCGCGCCGCGGCGAAGCCCAGCGCCGCGCTGATCGAGGTGCTGGAATGGGCAGCCCCGAAGGGGTCGTAGGGCGATTCGCTGCGCTTCGTGAAGCCCGACAGGCCCCCTTCCATCCGCAGGGTGCGGATCCGGTCGCGCCGCCCCGTCAGGATCTTGTGGGGGTAGCACTGGTGGCCCACGTCCCAGATCAGCTTGTCGCGCGGCGTGTCGAAGACCGCGTGCAGCGCCACCGCAAGCTCCACGACCCCCAGCGACGAGCCGAGGTGGCCGCCCGTCCTCGAGACCACCGCGATGACCTCCGCGCGAAGCTCGTCCGCGACCTGCGACAGCTGGGCGTCGGTCATGCGGCGCAGGTCGGCGGGGCCGGCCACGCGGTCGAGGAGGGGCGTCGGATGCCGTTCGGTCATGGGGCGGCCTTTCGCGGACCGGGGCGGCTGCGCGCGGCCGCCGGAACGGGGCGGGCCGGCGGGTCCGGCCCGCCGACCCCGGGGCCTCAGGCCAGGCGCCGGGTGACGTCCAGCGGCTGCTCCAGCGCGCCCATGGGCGCGGGAGTCTGCTTGCTCTGCTCGGGCAGGAGGAGGCTGGCGAGGTAGAGAAGGTAGAGGCCCAGCCCCGTCAGCACGATCACCAGCGCGGCCCAGCCCGCCCCCCGCAGCATCTGGCCCAGGACGAAGCTGCGCAGCATCGTGGCGCGGCCCTGCTGCCAGTAGGGACGCCCCTCGCGGCCGCCGGCGTTCAGAAGGTCGTCGGACATCGGTGCTCTCCTCTCAATCCAGCGGCGCGTAGCCGTGCTGCTGCGCCCAGACGAACCAGTTGTCGACCACCGTCCCGGTCAGCAGGATGCCGATCCCGCCGGTGAGCGTGGTCAGCACGGCGAACCACCAGGCCCAGCGGTGGATCCCCTCCATCGTTGCGTTGAATCCCATGGTCCAGCGCCAGAACAGCGCCGCCCGCTCGCTCGCGGTGCCGCGGTCGACGATCTGCTCCAGCTCGCGGTCGCCCCCGAGCCGGCTGACGGCGAGGATGGTCGCGCCGTGCATCGCGAACAGCAGCGCCGAGCCGTAGAGGAAGACGATGCTGAGCGCGTGGAACGGGTTGTAGAAGAGGTTCCCGTAGGTCAGCGAGAAGGTGTTCGTCCAGTCGAGGTGCGGGAAGATGCCGTAGGGCACGGCCTCCGACCACGAGCCCATGAAGATCGGCCGGATCAGGCCCAGCACCAGGAACAGCCAGATCGCCGAGGCGAAGGCCCAGCTCACGTGCTTGCCCATCCCCAGGGCCTCGGCGCGCAGGTAGGTCCGCACCCACCACAGCAGGACCGAGATCAGAAGGAAGAACGACGCGATCAGGAAATAGCCCCCCTCCCGCATCGGCGGGATCGACAGCCCATACTCCGGCGCAGGGGGCGGCAGCGACATCCAGAAGAGGTCGCGCACGAAGACCGCGGGGTTGTAGCCCGCGGTGTCCCAGAACCACAGGCCCACCATGACGAACCAGATCAATCCGCAGGCGAGCGAGATCGTGCCGATCGCTCCCAGATAGATCGGCCCGAGCTGCGCGTTCCCCAGCCGGCCGAGGAACGCCGAGAAGGTGCCCCCGCCGCTTCGGTTGCCCAGCTCCACGCCCTCGACGATGCCCAGTTCGGGCGCGCCGCGCACCTGGACCTGGGTGAAGATGTTCTGATACTCAGCCATTCACGCCTCCAGGAATGTCGGCCCAGAAGGGCAGTTGCAGCCAGCCGTTCCACCATTCGCTCCAGGCCTCGAACCAGATCGTGCCCGAGATGACGATGCAGACCGCGCTCCAGAATCCGGCGTTGAGCGCGAGCAGAAGGCCGAGGCGGTGGATCCCCAGCGTGCCCACCGAGTAGCCGATGAGGTCGCGGAAGAAGGTGTCCTCGTGGTCGGGGGTCTTCATCAGCTGGCCCCGGGCGGGGTTGGCCGCCGACAGGATCAGCGCGCCGTGCAGCGCGAGCGCGAGGCAGGTGGTGAAGAAGAACGTCACCGCCAGCATGTGCGCCGGGTTGTACTGGAAGTTGCCGTAGGTGTAGCCGACGTTGGACACCCAGTCGAGGTGGCTGAAGATCCCGTAGGGAAAGCCGTGCGCCCAGGCCCCCATCAGGATCGGCCGGATGATCACCAGCGTCACGTAGGCGAGGATGGCCACGCCGAAGGCCACGGGCACGTGCAGGCCGATCCCGAGCTTCCGCGCGATCTCCACCTCGCGCAGCGCCCAGCTGATGAAGGCCAGCGTCGCGCAGAGCGTGATGAGCTGCCACAGCCCGCCCTCGCGCAGCGGCGCGAGGCCGAGCCCGTACTCGATCGCGGGCGCGTTGATCGAGATGAGCCAGGGGTTCCACGTCCCCTGGATCGCGGCCCCGTAGAAGATCAGGATCGTCCCCAGCGCCGCGAAGAAGAAGGTCGTGACGCCGAAGAAGCCGACGAAGAAGGGGCCGACCCAGAAGTCGAACAGGTTCCCGCCGACAAGCGTGCCGCCCGGCACGCGGTATTTTCGTTCGAAGCTGAGCAGTGCCATGCTTCCCTCTCCGCATTGCGGGTCCGATGGCGGGCCGGCGCGAGCGGCGCGCGGCCTGACGTCCCCTGTCCCCTGTCAGGTGTTCCGGATCGTCGCGGGCGGCCGCCGGGCCGCCCGCAACAGGTGCAGTCCCGTCGCGGGACGGGCGGCCTACTCGACCGCCTCGCCCGTCTGCTCCACGCGCCCGTACTTGTCGGCCGCGATGTCGAACCAGTTGTAGCTGGGGTTGCTGAGCAGAACGAGGTGGATCATCGCCGCCAGCAGGAACAGGAAGACCCCCTGCGCGACGAAGACGCGGCGGGGATCGAAGATCAGCCAGATCTTGTAGAACTTGCTCATGTTCCGTTCCCCTTCAGAACCACGGACGCCAGATGAACACGGCGAGGTGGGCCACGATCGCCACCGCCGTGAACAGCCAGAGGCCGCTCATGTAGACCGAGTGCAGCTCCTGCGCCTGCTGCTCGGTCAGACCCGTGAAACTCAGGTCGCTTCTATCAGCCATACTCTCCTCCGGATCGTCAGACTGAGGCCGTGTGCCCCACGGCCAGGGTCGTCGGTCGGGCGTCGTGCCCTTGCGAAGATCCGCCGCCCCCGCAGAGCCGGCGAATGGGGTGGCGGGCGCTCAGGCCCGGAAGATCATCGGCGTGATCCGCCGCGCCTCGGCGATCGCGCGCCGCAGCGGCCCGCCTGACCGGGGGGCAGCGACCCAGCCGGCCAGCCCGAAGGGCAGCGCGGCGATCAGGATCAGGGTGAAGTAGACGCGGTACTCGGCCCGCTCGTGCCGAGCGGCCGCCCCCCGCGGGATGTTCACGCTGTAGTCGGTCATGGCCTGTCTCCCTTCGTCCGGTTGGCGGCTTCGCCGCCGGTTGTCCGTCCGGCCGGGCCCCGCAGGGCCTCCACCGTCTCGCGCACCACGCGTTCCGCGCCCTGGTCGAGCGCGGCCTTCTCGGCCGCGTCGCGCAGGGCGCGCGCGGCGCTGATGCGGGTCAGCACCGGATGCTCCTCCACGATGCGGTCGAGCGCCGCCTGCGCGTCCGCGTCCCAGGGGAAGTCGCGGCGCAGCGCGGCGGGCGTGGCCGCCGCGGCGTCGAGTCCGGTCCCGAGGGGAAGGATGTGGAAGAGCGCGTCGAAAAGGCCGTTGCAGATCTCCTGCAGGGTCCAGACCGCGCCCGCGTAACCCATGACCGGCGTGCCCGTCGCGCGCCGGATGGCGGCCCCGGGGAACGAGGCCGCGATGAAGGCGGGCTTCGGGCCGTGGCCGGCCGCCAGTTCGGCCAGATACATCTTCTCGTTGACGGACCCCATGACCACCAGCGGCCGGTGGCGGCCGATCAGCGCGCGCACCGCCTCGTTGTTGGTCTTCTGCCCCGGGACGCGGGCGACCGCGAAGGCGCAGGGCAGCCCCAGGTCGCCCTCCAGCCAGCGCCGCAGGCCGCGCGCGTAGGTCTCCGACGCCACGATCCCGAAGCTTGCGGTGGCGAAGAAGTCCTGCGTGACCGACCGCCACAGGTCCCAGACCGGCTTCAGGGTCGAGTGCTTCTCGCGCGCGATGAAGGGCTCGGGGTCAAGCCCCAGCATCCCGGCCAGCCTGCGAAGGAAGCGCGTGGTCGAGTCCATCCCGATCGGCGCCTGCAGGTAGGGCTTGCCCAGCACCTCCGCGAGGCCCCGCCCGAACTCGCGGTACATCACGACGTTGGCGTCGGCATCGACCAGATGCCGCATCTCGGCCAGATGCGCGCCGAGCGGCATCACCATGTTGACCTCGGCGCCGATCCCCTCGACCAGACGCCGGATCTCGTGAAGGTCGGACGCCATGTTGAAGACGCCGTACATCGGCCCCAGGATGTTCACGCGGGGCCTCGACCCCTCGGGCCGGGGCGCCTCGGGCGGCATCCGGCCCTTGGTCATCCCGAACTCGGTGAAGATCCAGGTCATCGCGCGGTCGGCCGCCTGCCACTGGTCCTCGTCGATGGTGCGGGGCAGGAAGCGCTGGATGTTGGTGCCGAGGGGCGTCACGCCGCCCCCGATCATCTCGGCGATGGAGCCGGTGACCACCACCGCCGGCAGCGCGGGGTCGAGCGTCCGCCACGCGCGGCGCATCGCCCCCTCGGTGCCGTCGCGGCCCAGCTCCTCCTCGCCGAGGCCGGTGACGACGATCGGCAGCTCGTGCGGCGGCAGCGCGTCGGTGTAGTGGAGCACCGAGGTCACCGGCAGGTTCTCGCAGCCGACGGGGCCGTCGATCACGACCTGCAGGCCCTTGACGGCGCAGAAGGCATAGACCGCGCCCCAGTAGCCCCCGGCCCGGTCGTGGTCCTGGATCAGCACGGGCTGCCTCCATGGCGGGCGGAGCACCCCCCCACCCCGGCCCTCCCCCACACGGGGGGAGGGAGGCAACCGGCGTCGACCGTCGCGAACCGGGCGAGGCGTGCGGCCCCCCTCCCCCTCGTGGCGAGGGGATGGGGCCGGGGGGCCATGGAGTCCGGGATGCCGGGCCGGCGCCTCCGTCCCCCCGTGTGGGGGAGGGCCGGGGCGGGGGGGCAAAGGGGGCGAACGCGACCGGTCATATCATCGCCTCCGCCTGCGCGGCCTTCGCGGCCTTGTCGAGCTTCCGCTGGTGCTGCGCGCGGAAGTCGGGGCGCAGGTTGGGCGCGCCTTCCCAGATGCCCGCCGTGTCGCCCGTCCCCACGCCCTCGAAGAAGGCGCGCATCCCCGCCATCCGCTCGCGCCCGGCGATGGCCGCGTTGACGACCTGCGCGAGGCTTCCCGCCCCGGCCGGCCCCATCAGAGGGCGCGCGGAGATGAGGTTGGTGAAGTAGAGCGCGGGCAGGCCCGCCGCCTTGGCCTTCTGCACGACGGGCGTGGTTCCCACGGCGAGGTCGGGCCCGAACGCCTCCACCGCCGCCAGATCGTCCTCGAGGCTTGCGCGGAAGCGGACCGCGACCCCCCTCGCCTCCAGCCAGGCCCGGTCGGCGTCCGACCATTCGGACCGGGCGCAGGCGGTGCCCACATAGGGCACCTCCGCCCCGCTCTCGACCAGCAGCCGCGCGACCAGCAGCTCCGACCCCTCGTAGCCCGAAAGGGTGATCCGGCCGCGGATGGGGGCCGCGGCGAGCGCGTCCCGGATCGCGGGCAGGACGGCGTTCTGCGCCGCCGCGATCCGTCCGGCGGCGATGCCGCAGGCCTCGCCGATGCCGCGCAGCCAGTCGGCCGTGCCGTCGTGGCCCACCGGGGCGGATCCCACGACCGCCCGCCCCGCGGCGCGGAACTCGCGCACCGAGGCCGCGTAGAAGGGGTGGATCGCCGCCGCCACGCCGCAGTCGAGCGCGGCGTAGAGCTCGCGCCACTCGCGGCAGGGCACGACCGGGCCGGCGGCAAGGCCCATGGGAGCAAGAAGCGCGCCGATCGTCATCGGATCGGCGGGGAACATCTCGCCCAGAAGCGCCACCGCCGGGCGGTCCGACCGGCCCGCGACGGGGGCCGCCACGGGGCCGGCGCCGATCTCGGCCCGCGCATACCTCAGCATCGCGCCCGCCAGCACGTCCTTCGCCTCGGCATGGGTCGGAACCCCGAACCCCGGCACGTCGATGCCGACGATCCGCACCCCGTTGATCGCGGCGGGCAGGAGCTTCAGCGGCACCCCGCTCGCGGTGGGCACGCAGAGGTTCGTCACCACCACCGCGTCGTAGCGGTCGGGATCGGCGAGTTCGTGGACCGCGTCGCGGATGTCCTCGAAGAGCTTGCCCGTGACGAGGCTCTCGGAGTTGAACGGCACGTAGCCCACCGAACGGCGCGCGCCGTAGAAGTGGCTCACGAAGGTCAGGCCGTAGACGCAGCAGGCGCTGCCCGACAGCACCGTCGCCACGCGCCGCATGCGCAGGCCAACGCGCAGGGACCCGAAGGCGGGACACATGGATTGCGGCTTGTCGTGGGGGCCTTGCGGGTAATCCCTCGCGTAGGCGTCGAGGATCGCGGCGTTGCCGGTCTCGCGCGCGGCGGCGGCCATCGTGGCCCCCGCGTGGCAGCCGAGCCCGTCCGCGCCGACCGTGGTGCCGCCCTCGGACGCGGCCGCGGGCACCGCGTCGAGCGGCGTCGGGGCGTCGTCGTCGTAGCGGGACTCGGCCGTCACGTCGCGGCCTTCCGGTCGCGCAGCGCCTGGTCGAGCCTGGCGAGGGCGTCGAGGTCAAGCATCGTCGTACACCACTTCCAGCGAGGGCTTCGCGACGGCGTTCTTGCCGCGCATGTCGGCGTCGGTCGCAGGCTCGAGCACGAAGCCCGCGCCCGTCGTCTCGGCGCTGAAGAGCGACAGCAGCCCGTCCTGGGTCAGCGGCGCGGGGCGCACCGGGGGGGCGTCGGCGACGGCGGCGGCAAGCGTCGCGAACAGCGCGCCCCAAGGACCGGCGGCGGTGCCGACGATCTGGTAGTTCGCGGACTTCCGCCGCAGGTCGTCGTCGGCGGGGATCGCGGCCAGCACCGGGATTCCGGCGGCGGCGGCGAAGGCCGCCGCCTCGCCCGTGCCGTCGTCCTTGTTGACCACCAGCCCCGCGATCCCGACGTTGCCGCCCAGCCTGCGGAAGTACTCCACCGCCGAGCAGACGTTGTTGGCGACGTAAAGGCTCTGCAGGTCGTTCGAGCCCACGAGGATCACCTTCTGCGCCATGTCGCGCGCGATCGGCAGCCCGAACCCGCCGCAGACCACGTCGCCGAGGAAGTCGAGCAGCACGTAGTCGAAGTCCCAGTCGTGGAAGCCCAGCTTCTCGAGCAGCTCGAAGCCGTGGATGATGCCGCGTCCGCCGCAGCCGCGGCCGACCTCCGGCCCGCCAAGCTCCATCGCGAAGACGCCGCCGCGCTTGAAGCAGACGTCGCCGATCCGCACCTCCTCCCCCGCGAGCTTCTTGCGGGTCGAGGTCTCGATGATCGTGGGGCAGGCCTTGCCGCCGAACAGCAGCGAGGTGGTGTCGGACTTCGGGTCGCAGCCGATCAGCAGGACGCGCTTGCCCATCTCGGCCATCATGTGGCTGAGGTTCGCGAGCGTGAAGGACTTGCCGATCCCGCCCTTGCCGTAGATCGCGATGATCTGCGTTGCCTTCGAGGGGGGGTCGGCGGGAACCTCCAGCGTCGGCCCGGCCGCCGCCTCGGCGCGGAGGCGCGCGTCGAAGTCCTTCAGGTTCGGCACTTCGGTCATTGGACGGCGCTCCAGTCGAGGATCATCTTGAGGCAGGCGGGGTCGCCGAAGGCGATCGCGTAGGCCGCGGCCGCGTCGGTCGCGGGGCGGACGTGGGTGATGAGCCCCCCGAGGCTCAGCGCACCCGCGTCGACCAGCGCGCGGGTCGCGGCCATGTCGGCGGGCGTCCACTCGGCGGCGACGCGCAGCCGCGCCTCGCGCAGGAAGGCGGGCGGGAAGGTGAAGGTGACGGGGGCCGCGTAGAAGCCGGCGAGCACCAGCTCCCCTCCCCGCGCGAGCCGCCCGATCAGCGCGTCGATCAGGTCTGCGTCGCCCGAGGCGTCGTAGATCGCGCGGTAGTCGCGCCGCGGGTCGGCCTCGGCCGTGGTGACGCGGTAGCCCTCGGCCCCGCCGGCGCGGTCGGGGTTGCGTTCCCACACCGTCGGCGCGCCGCCGGCGGCGAGGGTCAGCCGCGCGAGCAGCCGGCCCAGCACGCCGTGGCCCACGATGAGGTCGGGCAGGGCCGAGTCGAAGCCCGCGATCGCGTGCCGCGCGGTGGCGGCCAGCGCCAGCAGCGCGCCGGCGGCCCCCAGCCCCGGATCGATCCGCGTCACCCGCGCGGCGGGCGTGACGAGGTGCCGCGCAGCCCCGCCGAAGAGGCCGCGCAGCGGCTGGCCGTCGATCGGGCCGAAGCAGCTTGCCCCCGGCACGAAGACCCGCTCGCCCACGCGGAACCCGGTGTCCGCCCCGGCCTCGACGACCGAGCCGGCCGCCTCGTAGCCCGGGACCAGCGGATAGCCCATGCCGGGAAACGGCGGCATCGTGCCGGACCAGAACAGCTTTTCCGTCCCGGTGGAGATGCCGGCATGCGTCACCTCGACCACCAGGTCGCCCGGACCGGGATCGGCGAGCGTGACGCGGCGCGCGGACATATCCCGGGGGCCGGACAGGATGATCGCGGTCGTCTGCATCGTCATCCCCCCTCCCTCGCCCCGGCCGGACTCGCCGTCCCGGCTCTTTCCTGAGTTGTCAGATTATACTGACGGTCCTTACTGTCAACTTGTTTGGACAGTTTTCGTGCAGATGCCTCCGGCGCCGGCACCGGCGTCAGGCCGGGCGACGGGCCTCGACGACGCTCGTCACATAGCGCCGGTCGCCCGGCGCGCTGCGGATGCCCTGGAATCCCGCCCCCGCCATCAGCGCGCCGATCTCGGCCGCGGACCGCGTGCGCCCGGTGCCCATCGCGGCCGTGTACCAGGCGAAGTAGACGTCGGTGGCGGGGTCGGGCCGGTCGCCGCCGGACATCGGCTCGGACACCACGATCCGCCCCCCGGGCGGCAGCGCGGCCAGCACGGCCCGCAGCAGCGATGCCACCGTCGCGTCCGCGTGATCGTAGAGGACCCGCACGAGGCTGACCGCATCCGCGCCCGCCGGCAGCGGATCGTCCCGGAACGACCCCCGGTGCAGCGTCACGCGGCCCGACAGCCCCGCCTGCCCCAGCCGCGCCGCAGCCCCCTCCATGACCGCGGGAAGGTCGAAGAGGTCGAGCCGCATCGAGGGATGCGCCCGGCCCACGGCGGCGAGGAACGCCCCCGTGCCCCCCCCGACATCGAGAAGCCGCGCAACCCCGCCGAAATCCACGAGCCGCAGCGTGTCTGCCGCGACCAGCGCCTGGGTGTCGGCCATCAGCCCGGAATAGGCCGCCGCCGCCTCCGGGTCCGTGGCCTGCCCGGCACCGAAGACATAGGGCCAGAACCGCGCGAGGTCCGGCGCGGTCTCGCCGCGCAGGAACGCCACCGGATCGGCCAGATCGCGGTAGAGCACGGCGTGGTGGCGGACCAGCGCCTCGAGCCCCGGCACGGACAGGAAGGCCGCGCCCCGCGCGGTCAGCGCGAACCGGCCGTCGCGCCGCCGCCGCAGCAGCCGCAGCGCGGCCCCCGACTGCAGCAGCAGCGCCATCCGCGCCTCGCCCAGCCCGGCGGCGGGGGCGAGCGCGCGGGGGTGGCGCGGGCCGTCGGCCAGCGCGTGCAGCACGCGCAGCTCCACCAGCGCGGCGAGCGCCTGGCTGCGGACGAAGCCCTGCATCACGTCGAAGAGCGCGGCGCCCTCGGCCCGGGCGAGGTGCCGCAGGCCCGGCAGGCGCGCGGCCAGCGCCTGAAAGCGCGGCGAGGCGGCCAGCCCGGCCAGCCCGCGCGCAGGCCCGCGGGTCGCCGGGCCGCCCGCCCTTGCGCCCGGCAGGCCCGCCAAGGCTCAGGACCGGACGGGCATGGGCGCCACCGGCGTCATCCGTTCGGCGTGCCGCCGCACCATCGCGGCCAGCATCGCCTCGCCCGGGCAGGAGGGGATCGAGGCGATCGCGCCCGACAGGATGGCGTCGAGGTGCCGGATCGCGCCCTGCACGCCCATCGAGGCCACCGCCGAGGGGCGCGCGTGGACGGCGTCCTGCCCCGCCGGCTTGCCCAGCGTGGCGGCGTCGTACAGCGCGTCGCGCAGGTCGTCGGCGACCTGGAACGCCTCGCCGATGCGCGCGCCGAGCTCCTCCCAGGGCTCGGGGTCCTGCCCGGCGGCGATCGCCCCCATCTCGGTCGCCGCCATGAACAGCGCCCCGGTCTTCGCGCGGTGGTAGGCGCGCAGGTCGACCGCAGCCTCCGATTCCCAGCCCTGGCCCGCGCAGATGCCGTGCGGCATCCCCGTCCGCCGCGCCAGCGTCCGGACCAGCGCCAGCGCGCGCGCCGGATGCGCCGCCCCCGCGCGCGCCAGCACCTCGAAGGCAAGGACGATCAGGCTGTCCCCCGTCAGCACCGCCAGCGGCTCGGAGAAGGCGAGGTGGACGGTCGCCCTGCCGCGCCGCAGGCCGGCGTCGTCGAAGGCGGGCAGGTCGTCGTGGACGAGGCTCGCGCAGTGGATCAGCTCCAGCGCCGCGGCCGCCGCGTCCGCGACCCCGGGGGCGTCGTCGCCGCAGGCGAGCGCCACCGAAAGCAGGATCGTCGGCCGGATCCGCGCGCCGCCCGGCGTCACGGCATAGGGCAGCGCCTGCGACAGGCGCGGCGGGGCGTCGCCGTGCTGGCCGATCGCCACGGCGGCGGCAACGGCCGACTCGATCCGCGTCTGCAGCCCCATGGGTCAGCCCCCGATCCCCAAACTGTCATTTCGTTCTGACAGCAACCTGTAAATCATACTGGACAGTGTATCGGCCGGAGTCAACAATCGCGCGATGGATGGACCGACGGCACAACGGGGCGGCCCCGGCGTGGTGGTGATCGGGGCGGGGTTCGGCGGGCTCGCCGCGGCCATCGCCCTTGCGCAGGGCGGGGCCGCCGTCACCCTGATCGAGGCGCGGGACGCGCCCGGCGGCAAGGCGCGCCGGGTCCCCGGCCCGACCGGCCCGATCGACGCCGGGCCCACCGTGCTCACGCTGCGCGGGGTCTTCGACCGGCTCTACGCGGCGGCGGGCGAGTCGCTCGACGACCATCTGCGGCTGATCCCGCAGGCGATCCTCGCCCGGCACTGGTGGCCGGACGGCACCAGCCTCGACCTGCACGCCGATCCCGAGGCGAGCGCGGCGGCGATCCGCGACTGGGCCGGCGCCCGGGCCGAGGCGGAGTTCCGCGCCTTCGACCGCGCCACCGCGCAGGCCTTCCGCGCCTTCGAGGGGCCGATGATGCTCCAGCCGCTGCCCCGCACCCGCGCCGTGGCCGCGGCCTCGCTGCGGTCGCCCGCGCTCTGGCCGATGCTGATGACCGGGCGGACGCTGGCCCGCGACCTGGCCGCGCGCTTCACCGATCCGCGGCTCCGCCAGCTGTTCGGGCGGTTCGCGACCTACGTCGGGGGCCTGCCCGAACTGTCCCCCGCCGTGCTCGGCCTCATCTGGAGGGCCGAGGCGCAGGGCGTCTGGGCGGTGGAGGGGGGGATCCACGCGCTGGCGCTGGCCCTCGCGGCGCTCGCGCGGCGGCTGGGGGTTGACCTGCGGCTCGGCACCCCCGCCGTTCGCATCGCCGAGGCCGAGGGCCGCGCGACCGGGGTGGAACTGGCCGACGGCACGCATCTGGGCGCGGGCCACGTCGTCTTCGCCGGCGACCCCGCGGCGCTCGCGGCGGGGCTTCTCGGCCAGCCCGCGCGTGCCGCCGTGCCGGTCGCGGGCACCCAGCCGCGCAGCCTGTCGGCGCAGGTCTGGACCTTCGCCGCCCGCGCCACCCGGCCCGCCTTCGGGCCGGACCTGATCCATCACAACGTCTTCTTCTCGGCCGACCCGGCCGGGGAATATGCGCCGCTCGCGCGCGGCGAGGCGCAGGGCGCGCCCAGCCTCTATCTCTGCGCCGAGGACCGGGCCGCCGGACCGCCGCCCGCCGGACCGGAACGGTTCGAGATCATCCTGAACGCCCCGCCCCTGTCGCCCGCGCGCCCGCCCCCCGATGGAGAGTTCGACCGATGCCGCGACACGACCCTGACGCACCTCGCCCGCTTCGGGATCACGCTGGACCCGCCGCCGGGGCCCGGGGCCCTGACGACCCCGCGCGACTTCGCCCGCCTGTTCCCGGGGTCGGGGGGGGCGATCTACGGCCTGTCGCCGCACGGGGTGCTGGCGGCCTTCCGCCGTCCCACGGCGCGGAGCCGGATGCCCGGACTCTACCTCGCGGGGGGCGGGACGCATCCGGGGGCGGGGGTGCCGATGGCGGCCCGGTCCGGCCTGCACGCGGCCGCGGCGATTCTGGAGGACCATGCTTCGACATCCGCGTCGGGCCCGGCGGCTACGCCTGGTGGTACCTCGACGGGATAGCCGACGACGGGCGGCGCGCGGTCTCGGTCATCGGCTTCGTCGGGTCGGTCTTCTCGCCCTGGTACGCCTGGTCGGGACGGGGCGACCCGGAGAACCACTGCTGCCTCAACGTCGCGACCTTCGGGCCCGGCGCGCGCTTCACGATGACCGACCGCGGCCGGGCGGCCCTGCGCCGGACGCCCGACACCCTGGTGGTCGGCCCGAGCCGGATGCGGTGGACGGGCCGCCAGATGATCGTCGACATCGACGAGATGGGCGCCCCGCCCCTGGTCACGCCGGTCGCGGGCCGCATCGTGGTCACGCCCGAGGCGGTGACGGGCGTCGAGGTCTGGCTCACCCCCGACGGCGCGCATCTCTGGCGCCCCTTCGCCCCCGTCGCGCGGATCGAGGTCGACCTGACGCAGGGCCACCGCTGGCAGGGCCACGGCTACATGGACGGCAACTTCGGTACGCGCCCGCTCGAGGCGGACTTCGACCGCTGGACCTGGGGCCGCTTTCCCCTGGCGGACGGGGCCACCTGCTTCTACGACGCGCGCCGGCGCGACGGCACCGACACCGACCTCGCGCTCCACGTCGCGCGGGACGGGACGGCGACCCGCGCCGACCCGCCGCCGAGGGCCGCGCTCCCCCGCACGCTGTGGCGGATCGGGCGCGAGACGCGCGCGGATCCGGGCTTCGCGCCGCGCCAGGTGATGCCGCTTCTCGACGCGCCCTTCTACAGCCGGTCGATCGTCGAGACGCGGATCGGCGGCGAGACGACGCGGGGCATGCACGAGGCGCTCGATCTCGGCCGCTTCCGCGCGCCCTGGCTGAAGCCGATGATCGCCGTCCGCGTGCCCCGGCGGGCGGGCTGGCGGCACGCGGACTAGGCGCGCAGGGCGGCGTCCTCGGCGGGGTTCATCCGCCAGACGCTCCAGTTCAGGGCCGAGGCGATCGTGACCCAGAGCAGGTAGGGCAGCATCGCCGCCCCCGCCCAGCCGTCCAGCCGCGCGAAGGCCCAGGCCGTCGCCGCCACCGCGAGCCACAGCGCGACGATGACGACCATCGCGGCACGCATCCGGCGCAGGCCGAAGAACACCGGCGTCCAGAGGGTGTTGAGCGCGATCTGGACCGACCAGAACGCCAGCGCCTGACCGCTGCCCGGCAGCAGCGCGACCCGCATCGCGGCCCAGGACATCAGCAGGTACAGCGTCGTCCAGGCGATCGGGAAGACGATCGGCGGCGGCGTCCAGGCGGGCTTGCGCAGGCGGTCGTACCACGCGCCCGGCTGGAACATCGCGCCGGTCGCCGCCGCCGCGAAGGTCGCGGCGAGGAAGGTGAGGAACAGCATCCAGTCCATCGCGGCGGCCTCCGGTCGGGTGGGGTGGATATAGGCTGCGCGCGCAGCCAGGGGAAGCGGTCAGCCGCGCAGGCCCGCAGCGCCGCCCGTCGCCGCCCGGCGCGCCGCGTCGCGCGCCTCGAGCTGCGCGAGGACGGCGAGCAGGGCCTCGGTCCGCCCGGCGTCGCGGCGCGCCTTCGCCGCGGCCGACACGAGGAAGGCGACCTCGGGCGCCGGGGCCGCGTGCAGCGTCGCCGCGCGCGGCACGACGAGCGTCGCCCCCGCCTGCGCGACCGACAGCGTGAGGAGCGCCAGCTTGCGCCCGCGCCCCGTCCGCGCGCGGGCCGACACGCTGTCGAACCCCCGGCGCGCCACGGCCCCGCCGATCGCCGCGTAGACATGGCGCGCCGCGAGGATCCCCGGCCGGCAGGCCACCGGCAGCGCCGCCACCCCGGCCGAGGCGCGGATGTAAAGGTCGTCCGCCTCGGCCAGAAGGCGCGCGGTCAGCGCGGCGATGCGGGGGTCGGGCGCGGGATCGGCGAGGAACCGGTCGGGGTCGATCCCGGCCTCCGCGAGCCAGTCCGTCGGCAGGTAGAGCCGCCCCGCCCGGGCATCCTCCCCCACGTCGCGCGCGATGTTGGTGAGCTGCATCGCGAGGCCGAGGTCGCAGGCCCGCGCCAGCGCGTCCGCGTCGCGCACGCGCATCAGCACGCACATCATCGCGCCGACCGCGCTCGCCACGCGCGCCGCATAGGCGAGCACCCCGGACAGCGCGGCGTAGCGGCGGCCCGCCGCATCCCAGGCCAGGCCCTCCAGCAGCGCGTCGGGCAGCGCGCGGGGCATGTCGAAGGCCGCGACCACGCCGGCGAAGGCGCGGTCGGCGGGCGCGTTCCGGGGCCGGCCGGCATAGACCGCATCGAGCCGGTCGCGCAGGCCGAGCACGGCGCGGACCTTGTCCGCGCCCTCGTCCACCGCGTCGTCCGCGAGCCGGCAGAAGGCGTAGAGCGCCAGCGCCGGGTCGCGAACCCGGCGCGGCAGCAGCCGCGAGGCCGCGTGGAACGACAGCGACCCCGCCCGGATCGCCGCGCGGCAATGCGCCAGGTCGGCCGGGTCGATCCCGTCCGCGCGCGGCGCCATCCAGACCTCGTCCCTCATTCGGCGGCCATCCCGAGGCCCGGCCCCGGTTCCGACGCGGCCGCGCGCGCCGCGTCGGGCACGAGCGTCCCCAGAACCTCGGCCGAGGCGATCACGCCGGGCAGACCGGCGCCCGGATGCGTTCCCGCGCCGACGAGATACAGCCCCGGCAGCTCGCGCACGACGTTGTGCGGCCGGAACCACGCGGACTGGAGGATCCGCGGCTCGATCGAGAAGCCTGCGCCGTGGGGCGAGAGGTAGCGGTCGCGGAACGTCTCGGGCGTGAAGACCAGACTTTCGGCCACGCGCGAGGACAGGCCCGGAAGCGCCTGATCCTCAAGCGTCTTCAGAAGCCGAAGCCGGTAGGGCTCGGACTCGGCCTGCCAGTCCACCGGATCGGCGTGGCCGAGGTGCGGCACGGGCGAGAGCGCGTACCAGGCATCGCACCCCGGCGGCGCAACCGAGGGGTCGGTGACCGAGGGGCGGTGGAGGTAGACGCTCATGTCCCCGGCCAGCCGGCCCTTCAGGAAGATGTCGCGCAGCAGCCCGCGGTAGCGCGGCCCGTTCAGGATCGTGTGGTGGCCCACGCCGGGCCACATCGCGCGCGTGCCGCGCGTGCCGAAGTACCACACGAAGAGCCCCATCGACCAGCGCGCCCGGCGCAGGCGGCGGGGGGTCCAGCGCCGGCGGGGAAGGTCGCGCAGCAGCCGGTCGTAGGTGTGGCCCGCGTCGGCGTCCGAGACCACCACCTCGGCCGGCAGGTGCCGTCCGTCGGCCAGCGCCACCCCGGTGGCGCGCCCGCCCCGCACCGTCACGCGGTCCGCCTCGGCCCCCAGCACCAGCGCGCCGCCCTGCGCCTCGACGACCCGCGCCATCGCGGTCGCCAGTGCCGCGACCCCGCCCATCGCGTAGTGGACGCCGAACTGCTTTTCCAGATGGCTGACCAGGATGTACATCGAGGTGACGTGGAACGGGTCGCCCCCGATGAACAGCGGGTGGAACGACAGCGCCATCCGCAGCCGCGGGTCGCGCACGCGCCGCGCCACATGGGCGTGGACGGACCGGTCCGCGCGAAGCGCCGCAAAGCGCGGGAGCACGCGGAGAAGGTCGCCGAAGCGGTGCATCGACCGACGGCCCAGATCCTCGAATCCGAACGCGTAGCGCGCCTCGGCGTCCCGCAGGAACCGCTCGTAGCCCGCAAGGTCGCCGGGCGACAGGCGCGCGACCTCGGCCCGCATCGCCGCGCCGTCCTGCCGCGCGGCGAAGGTCGACCCGTCCGGCCAGCGGATCTCGTAGAAGGGGTCCATCGGCCGCAGGTCGACGTCGGCGTCGAAGTCGCGCCCGCAGGCGGCCCAGAGGTCGCGCAGGCCCTGCGGCACCGTCACGATCGTGGGGCCGAGGTCAAAGCGGTAGCCGCCCTGCCGGATCGCCGTGCCCCGTCCGCCGGGGCTGTCCAGCCGGTCGACGACCGTGACCGCATAGCCCTTCGCGCCCAGCCGCATCGCCGCGGCGAGGCCGCCCACCCCCGCGCCGATCACGACGGCGCGGCCCGGGCCCGGCCCGGTCCCGTCCAGAGGGGTCGATGTCCGCATTTCTGTCGCCCCATCTGTCCAGTCGGGTTTACATTACGCCCGCCCTGCCGCAAGTTCCAAGCAGTTTCGCATCCCCGGTCCGGGGACGAGGAAGGGACCCGTCGCCGGTGCAGACCGTCAGCCTGACCCTGTTCCGCTTTCCGCCCGGCTTCGCGCGGGTCTGGGTCTTCGCGCAGATGGGCCTTGCGCGGCTGGCGATGCGGCGGGTGCCCGACGCGCTCTTCTGGAAGCTCTGCGGCTCGGGCACGGGCGAGGGCTTCTTCCCCCGGCCCAACCTCGGCGTCTACGCCATCCTGGTGACCTGGCCCGACGAGGCGACCGCGCGGGCGCGGGTTGCGGCCGCCCAGCCCTGGCGCCGCTGGCGCGCCCGCGCGGCCGAGGACTTCACGATCTTCCTCTCGCCGGCATCGGTGCGCGGCCACTGGTCGGGCCGCCGGCCGTTCGAGGGCGCGGGCGACCTCGACGGCCCCCTGGCCGCGATGACGCGGGCGACCCTGCGGCTGCGCGCGCTCGCGCGGTTCTGGGGCCGGGTGCCCGACATCTCGGCGGTGATCGGGGCCGATCCCGCGGTGGTCTTCAAGATCGGGATCGGCGAGGTGCCGGTGCTCCACCAGGTCACCTTCTCGGTCTGGCCCGATGCCGCCGCGATGGCGAACTTCGCGCGGGGCGACGGCCCGCATGGCCGCGCGATCCGCGCCGTCCGCGAGGAGGGCTGGTTCCGCGAGGAGCTCTACGCCCGCTTCCGCATCCTCGGCACCGCCGGGACCTGGGGGGGGCGGAACCCGCTGGATCACCTGACGACGGACCCCGCATGAACGACCCCTTCCCCTTCTCGGCGATCGTCGGCCAGGACGAGATGAAGCGCGCGATGATCCTCACGGCGGTGGATGCCGGGATCGGCGGCGTGCTCGTCTTCGGCGACCGCGGCACGGGAAAGTCGACCGCGGTGCGCGCGCTGGCGGCGCTTCTGCCCCCGATCCGCGCGGTGGAGGGCTGCCCCGTGAACTCGGCGCGGGCGCAGGACGTGCCGGGCTGGGCGCAGGGCGTGGGCCGCCGGGTCGCGCCCCGTCCGACGCCGGTGGTCGACCTGCCCCTGGGCGTGACCGAGGACCGGGTGGTGGGCGCCCTCGACATCGAGCGGGCGCTGACGCGCGGCGAGAAGGCCTTCGAGCCGGGGCTGCTGGCGCGCGCGAACCGCGGCTACCTCTACATCGACGAGGTCAACCTGCTCGAGGACCACATCGTCGACCTTCTCCTCGACGTGGCGCAATCGGGCGAGAACGTGGTGGAGCGCGAGGGCCTGTCCATCCGCCATCCCGCGCGCTTCGTGCTGGTGGGCTCCGGCAACCCCGAGGAGGGCGAGCTCCGCCCCCAGCTCCTCGACCGCTTCGGCCTCTCGGTGGAGGTGCAGAGCCCCCGCGACGTCGGCACCCGCGTGGAGGTGATCCGCCGGCGCCATGCCTACGACACCGCGCGTGAGGCCTTCCTGGCGCAGTGGCGGAAGAAGGACGCGGCGCTCCGCAGGGCGATCGTCGCGGCGCGCGCGGCGCTGCCGTCGGTGGCCACGCCCGACGGCACGCTGGAGGACTGCGCGGCGCTCTGCATCGCCCTGGGGTCCGACGGGCTGCGCGGCGAGCTGACGCTCCTGCGCGCCGCGCGCGCGCTCGCGGCCTTCGACGGCGCGGCGGCGGTCGCGCGGGCGCACCTGCGCGCGGTGGCCCCGATGGCGCTGCGCCACCGCCTGCGGCGCGACCCGCTGGACGAGGCGGGGTCGACCGCCCGCGTCGCCCGCACGCTCGACGAGGTGCTGCCGGCGGTGCCCGTGTGACGGCCGCGCGCCTCCGCGCGGCGCTGGCGGTCCTCGCGGTCGACCCGGCGGGCCTCGGGGGCCTGTGGCTGCGGGCGCGCGCCGGCGGCGCGCGCGACGCGGTGACGCGGGCGCTCGTCACGCCGGGCCTGCGCGTCCTCCGCCTGCATCCGGGCGTGACCGAGGCCGCGCTGTCGGGCGGGATCGACCTCGCCGCAAGTCTCGCGGCCGGGGCCGCGGTCCGCGGCGCGGGGCTGCTCGACGGCCCGGCGGCGGTCGTGCTCGCCATGGCCGAGCGCTGCCCCCCGGGGCTGGGGGCGCGGCTGGGCCAGTGGCTCGACCGCAAGGCCGGCTGCCTGATCGCGCTGGACGAAGGCGCCGAGGCGACGGAGGGCTGCCCGCCCGCGCTGGCCGACCGGCTGGGGCTGTTCCTCGATCTCGACGGCCTGCGGGGCGCGGACGGCCCGGGCCCCGATCCTGCGCGGGTCGCGGCGGCCCGGGGACGGCTGGCGGTCGTCGGATCGGGCGACGCGCCCGCGCGGCTCGCGACCCTTGCGGCCGCGCTGGGGATCGGCAGCCTTCGCGCGCCGCTGTTCGCGCTGGCCGCCGCGCGCGCCCATGCCGCGCTGCGCGGGGCGGCATCGGTGGCGGAGGAGGACCTCGCGCTTGCCGCCGAGCTGACGCTCGCGCATCGCGCCCTGCCCGCGCCCGACCCGGACGAGGCCCCGCCCCCGCCCGCCGATGCCCCCGACGACGCGCCCGCGGACGGACCCGGCGAGCGGACGACCCTGCCCGACGAGATCCTGCTGGAGGCGGTGCGCGCCGCCCTGGCCGCCGACCTGCTCGCGCGCCTTGCCGCCGGGCGCGCGGCGCGGGCGGCCTCGGGCGCCTCGGGCA
>ERZ1066120.420-NODE-420-length-41282-cov-23.053800_pt1 | contig 41282 bp, 33 predicted proteins | sample MGYA00382767_ERZ1066120 | MGnify/ENA primary metagenome ERZ1066120 (study PRJEB33369, sample SAMEA5778350) | biofilm metagenome | biome: Industrial cooling water; feature: Water cooling tower basin; material: Biofilm | place: United Arab Emirates | collected...
ACAGAATAAGTGTTAAAAACCGTATATAAACCGAACAAAACGCAAAAGCTCCCCCACAATTGAGAATAATGGGTAGCTTTGTCCAACGATCGAGTTGCAGTTTTTAGCCCTGCCGTGAATCATCTCCAGCGATGCCAACCCAAAACATATAATTGACTAATGTTAATTTTTATGGTAAACAATTACAGTCTTTATCTTGATTGTGCATAGAGAAAAACCTATAGTAATGATAAGAAATATGATATATATAAAAAAAGTTATGAATGTTATTTAATTTTTCTTTAATAGTTTTATCTTTTAGATCAACCATTGTTCTGTTATGGGTGATAAATTTACATCACCTCGGATCTGTAAAAAATTTAACTGGCTAAAAACGGAACTGCGGTTCGTACAAAGTGGGGAGATCAGCTTCACCAACCGATTTAGAGGTTGGGGACAAGCTTATGGTCAGCATCAACGCCATAAACCTGTAACTTGCCTACAGGTTTGTGCGTCAGGCGCTGACTGGGCGCTAAGTGTTTGAGGAAACGAGTCCAAATTCATTGCCTGGAGAGAGACATGATGAATCAGTTTTTCAAGCCAAATTATTTACCGCCGTAAGTTTCTAGGGTAAAACCTGATTTTTGTTGAGTTCGGCAGTTAACAGCCGTTCGCACCTCTTTTTTGTCAAAAATTTTGGCTTAATTATGCAGATAACAAACAAAATCCATTTCCGAAACTTACGGGGTGACTTATTTGGTGGCGTTACCGCCGCGATTGTCTCCTTACCTCTAGCGCTAGCATTCGGGGTCGCCTCTGGTGCAGGTCCAGTAGCTGGACTTTACGGTGCTGCCTGCGTCGGGTTTTTTGCCGCACTGTTTGGTGGGACGCCGACCTTAATTTCTGAACCTACCGGCCCGATGACCGTGGTCATCACCACCATCATCGCGTCCTTGACCGCCACTAACCCGGAAAACGGTTTAGCAATGGCCTTCACCGTCGTCATGCTGGCGGGGATATTTCAAATAATTTTCGGGGTATTCAAGCTGGGTAAATACATTACCCTGATGCCCTACAGCGTGATTTCCGGCTTCATGTCTGGGATTGGGGTAATTCTGATCATCCTTCAGATTGCGCCGTTTGTCGGACAGCCGAATCCCAAAGGCGGCGTATTGGGGATGGTGCAAAACATTCCTGTATTGCTATCCAAGGTGAATCCGGCGGAATTGACTTTGGGTTTAGTCACCTTGGCAATTCTGTTCTTCATGCCAACGAAACTGAAGCGGTTTGCCCCGCCCCAACTGGTGGCATTAATTGTCGGTACGGTGCTTTCTCTGATGGTTTTCGGAGATGCCGATATCAGACGGATTGGCGCCATCCCTACCGGATTGCCCACCTTGCAAATGCCTACCTTTACCGCTGCCCAATTGACGATCATGATCGTCGATGGCATCATGCTGGGGATGTTGGGATGTATCGACACCTTGCTGACTGCGGTAATTGCCGATAGCTTAACCCGCACCGAACACAAATCGGATAAAGAATTAATCGGTCAAGGGATTGGTAACTTAGTTTCTGGTTTGTGCGGTGGTTTGCCCGGTGCCGGTGCAACGATGGGAACCGTTGTCAACATCCAAACAGGTGCTTCGACAGCATTATCTGGTTTGACTCGTGCGATTATCTTGTTTGTGGTAGTTTTGGGTGCAGCCGGTCTGACTCAAAGCATTCCGATGTCAGTTTTAGCAGGGATTGCGCTCAAAGTCGGGGTTGATATTCTAGACTGGAGCTTCCTCAAGCGATCGCACAAAGTATCGCTCCGAGGCAGCATCATCATGTACGGGGTGTTGTTGCTCACCGTATTTGTTGACCTGATTGTTGCTGTAGGTGTTGGGGTGTTCATTGCCAATATCTTGACAATTGAACGTCTTTCTGACTTGCATTCTGAAGAAGTTAAAACGATCAGCGATGCGGATGATGACATCGTATTGAACGAAGAAGAAAAGCAACTGATCGAAGAAGCAAACGGACGGGTGCTGCTGTTCTACTTAAGCGGGCCGATGATCTTCGGGGTATCGAAAGCGATCGCTCGCGAACACGCCGCCATGCGAGATGCAGATGTGCTAATTGTAGACTTGAGCGACGTACCGATGATGGGCGTAACCGCTTCTTTAGCAATTGAAAATGCGATCAAAGATGCCGTTGACCAAAATCGTCAAGTCTTGATCGTTGGTGCAGCGGGCAAAGTCAAACGCCGGTTAGAAAAATTTGGCATCATGGATTTTATCAGAGCCGATCAATTTTTAGGCGATCGCACCGAAGCACTGCGTCAAGCGGTTGATTTCGTGAAGTACAATGCAGCTCAAGCCAATGGTACTAACGCCAAAGGCTTCCCAACTGAATCCAGTGACGCTACAGTGCGTTCGTAGTTAGAAAATTTTCTGGTAAACATCAGGGTTTTTTCAATGCCAGAAACCCGGTTTCTTAGTAGAGGTTTTCCTAAACCAGCCTACAATTATAATTAGAAACCGGGTTTTTCTGTGTAATACCAATTACCCTTGATGCGTGCTAGAAATCAAAAGATAAATAGGGGCGGAGTTTAGCGATCGCGTCAGGGAAAAATCAACAATTTCTCTCAACCCGCCCCCAAGTGTTACCCATTCATGGGAAAACGATTTAACTCATCAACTGCCCCAAATATCGATGGCAAGAGTTTCCACCAATTTCAATAGCGAGAATTATTCCTCATGAGCGAGTTGATTAATTCAATTTCTCCCTTACTAGCAACAGCAACCGAAGCTGAATACGCTCCGGTCGTTCTTACCGGAGTGCTGCTGAGTTTAGTGGCAATTTATGTTGCCAGTAAAGTCGGTGCCGAACTATCCAGAATGCTGGACTTTCCGCCTGTTTTAGGTGAATTAGTGGCAGGTGTAGTTGTCGGTATATCGGCGCTGCATTTGGTGGTATTTCCCGAAAGCGGCGCCGCTGCTTCCGACTCGGTTATCATGAGCGTTTTGAAATTTCTAGGCGATCTTGATGCCGAAGCAGTTACGTCAATCTTTAAATCTCAAAGCGAGGTTGTCTCAGTTCTCGCCGAACTGGGCGTAATTATCCTCTTGTTTGAAATTGGGTTGGAATCGGATTTGCGCGAACTGCAAAAAGTTGGCTATCAAGCCACAATTGTCGCCTGTGTTGGCGTCGCAGTTCCTTTTGCCGCCGGTACTGCCGGACTGATGCTGCTGTTTCACGTAGCAGCGATTCCCGCAATTTTTGCCGGTGCAGCTTTGACGGCTACCAGTATCGGTATTACCTCCAAAGTTTTGTCAGAAATTGGGCAACTCAAATCAAGAGAAGGTCAGATTATTGTCGGTGCTGCGGTGATTGACGATATCTTGGGAATTATCGTTTTGGCAGTCGTTGCCAGCCTTGCCAAAACCGGCGAAATCGATGTTTTAAACGTTATCTATCTGATTGTCAGCGCTACTGTTTTTCTCATCGGTTCGATTCTCCTCGGCAAGTTCTTCAATAAATCCTTTGTTGCTGTTACCAAGCAATTGCAAACCCGCGGCAACCTCATCGTTCCAGCGATGATTTTTGCTTTCTTCATGGCTTTCATTGGCAGCGCCATTCATCTAGAAGCAATCTTGGGTGCATTTGCAGCCGGTTTAGTCTTAGACGAAACCGATGAACGCAACGAACTAGATGAACAAGTGAAGCCAATTGCTGATATTTTGGTGCCGATTTTCTTCGTCACCGTCGGCGCCAAAGCAGATCTCGGCGTTCTCAATCCGGTTGTACCGGAAAACCGCGAAGGGTTAGTGATTGCCGTCTTCTTGTTAGTTGTGGCGATTGTAGGCAAAGTTGTCACAGGTTGGTCAGTTTTTGGTCAACCAGGAATCAACCGTCCAGCGATTGGGATTGGCATGATTCCACGGGGTGAAGTTGGATTGGTATTTGTTGGCATTGGTTCGGCTAGCGGTACTCTGGATAAACCCTTGCAAGTGGCGATTATTATCATGGTGATTATGACCACGTTCTTAGCACCACCTTTATTGCGGTTGGTATTTAAGGAACCAGTGGAACCCAATCAAAGCATCGAACCTACTAAAGAACCAGCTAACGTTGGGTAATGCGAGCGAATTGTTTTGAGTTTTGAGCTTTGCTCCTTGCTCGTTCCTTGCTCGTTCCCAGGTTCTACCTGGGAATGCGCGTTTTAGAGGCTCTGCCTCTTGCTTCGAGGCAGAGCCTCTAGGACTGCATTTCCCAACCGGAGCCTAGAAACGAGGTAACACTAACACAACTAAGGCAGAGCCAGTTAAGTTTTGTTGGTGTGATTGGCTGCAATTTAATAAGTTAACAAGTAATATCATGTCCGCTTGTATCGGCATCGCGCGGGGGGCGGGTTTATCAACATAATTCGCTTAGGCTTAAACGGCACTGGTAAAACCCGCCCCTACAACACCATAAACCCTACAAGTCCGATACTACCGGACTCGATATAAAAAATTGATGTTGAAAACAAAAACGCAATTTTTGCTAACAACTTTATTAACGGTTGGTAGCGTAGTAGCAACTATAAAACCAGCACAGGCAATCTGTCTTGAGACACCATCAACTTTAGAGGATGTACAACCAACTTTTGTCCGTTATATGCAGCAATTGCAGCAGCAGCAAACATTTCCTTGGGGTAATCTGCAACCTTATGGTGACATATCTGGCGATCGCATCACACTCACCCCAGAATTTGAACAACTGACAGGCAGGCAAAAGCAACAAGTCCTAGATTTGCTGCGGTTCCATAACTGGTACGCAGAACTGGTTACTCCTGATGAAGCAGCTGCAATCAAGGCGAGGAACAACGGCCTGATTCCCGTTGGGATGCCACCCTATCAAGTTTACGCCAGTGATGGGCGAGCTGTGTCTCTGCCCTACAATGCCTGCGAACGGTTTACATTACTTACAGAAGCAGCCCGCTACAGCTTTTACTACAATCGCCGACCAGCTGATGGTGTAAGCTTAAATGGCCTTCGCAATGCCGGAAGACCATCTTGGCGACGGGTAAACTTTCCCATCTCAGCAGCCCAAGAAAAAGCAGTGCGGCTGAAGTTTTGGCAGACAGTAGGCTATAACAACTCCAACGGCGTAGACTGGATTGCTTGGGTACCAGAACACGGGTATTTTGAAATCAACGTTAACAGCGAACGTAGCGATCGCTATCAACATACTCTGCACAAATTCTGGCGAGTCGCACCCCGTCAATATCGATACGTTGTGGTCGATGCCGACGGCACCCAACTTGAAGAGAAAACTTTTAAATAATTTTTCCTATAAGCTAAACTTTTACCAAAGTCAAGTAGATATTATGAGTTTTTAGCCAAATTAGGTAAGATTGCTCATTTATCAAGAGTTGGCAAATCGGTAATAATACTGAGCGGAACGGGTGAAAGGGCAGGATCTCGCCCAGATTCAGTATTACTACTGAATCGTGAAATCCTTTGGCAATCAGCCGTGCAACTAGCCCAGTTTGTCGCCACCCGGTTTCAGAAATCGCACATCTATTGGCGTATTTCTTGTGATAGATGCGATCGCACATTGATTGTGTGTGCGTCGATTATGTTCAAACAACATCGAGTAGCAATCTCAGGCACATTCTTCTGGGAAACATCGCTGACATTAGAACTAAATTCTCGTTTGAATCGAAAACAGCACCATCTCAGTTAAGCAGGCAGGAGCCTCCAATCTCCTATACTCTGCGGTAAATATGGCTTTTCCAGCCGTTGCCGCTGATTTTGCTCATGGTTCAATCAACCCAGTCTATAGATTAAAACCTATGCTAAATCTAAAACAGGTAGACGATAGTAAAAAATACTTATCGTAATCATTTAATTTTTCTTTTATAATTTGGTTCAGCCATTGAACCATTCACCACGTTTAGGTGCTAAATTTACATTTAACGAACGCAGTCGATACGACTGTAACGGAATTCACTAACCACAAGCGGTTAATGCAATTGCATTAACGCTCACCATTTCTCAATAATAGCCGCCAACCTATAACCTGGCGGCTGGCTCATACTAACCAAGCGGTAATACAGACCTGACATCAGGTATTTGTATTAACTTGGTTTGCGCGGATAGCAACTTGTAGTTGCAATGCCGCAGGTAACTACCTACAGATAGCGCTAAAGCTTATTCACGCCCTAAGCGTCTTTCCAGGATAGAGGTTCTATAAATCGAGTTCCCCGATCGCAAGATTGAAGAGGTCACAGGTAAGGAGAGGTTATGAATCAGTCTTTCAATCAAGTTTCTCGGCGTAAATTTATTGTCACTGCTGGAGCATCAGCTGTAGGTTCTGTATTGCTCAAAGGCTGTTTGGGAAATCCGCCCGAACCGAATGCTGGAGCGGGTGGGACGTCTCCCGCAGCGCAGACAAGCCCTGCTGCTGTTCCTGCTGCAAATATTAATCCAGCAGATGCACCAGAAACCACCAAAATCAAGTTGGGTTATATCCCGATTGTAGAAGCAGCGCCGCTAATTATTGCTAAAGAAAAAGGCTTCTTTGCCAAGTATGGCATGACTGAAGTGGAGATCTCTAAGCAAGCTAACTGGGGTTCGGCTAGAGACAACGTAGAAATTGGGTCGGCTGGTGGTGGCGTTGATGGCGGTCAATGGCAGATGCCGATGCCTCATTTAATTACAGAAGGTTTAATTACCAAAGGCAACCAAAAGATTCCGATGTATGTGTTGGCGCAGTTGAATACCCAAGGAAATGGGATAGCGATCGCAGGCAAACACAAAGGGAAAATTGGGCTGAAACTCGAGGGCACAAAATCTCTCTTCGATCAGCTGAAATCCACCAACGCGCAATTCACCGCCGCATATACATTCCCCCAAGTCAACCAAGATTTCTGGATTCGCTACTGGTTAGCCGCAGGCGGAATTGACCCCGATGCTGATGTGAAATTGCTCACCGTACCGGCTGCCCAAACTGTGGCAAACATGAAAACCGGAACGATGGATGCCTTCAGTACCGGCGACCCTTGGCCTTATCGTATCGTCAAAGATGGCATCGGCTACATGGCAGCCTTGACCGCAGAAATTTGGCCTAACCACCCGGAAGAATACTTAGCGATTCGTGCAGATTGGGTTGACAAACATCCTAAAGCAACCAAAGCTTTGCTCAAAGGGATAATGGAAGCTCAACAGTGGTGCGACGTATTAACCAACCGCCAAGAAATGGCACAAATTCTATCTGGTCGCAATTACTTCAACGTGCCAGTAGAAGTGTTGACCAATCCGTTCCAAGGCGTATACGATATGGGCGATGGTCGCAAGATTAACGATGCAAAAATGGCGACTTACTACTGGAAAGATGGCGCAGGCAGCGTGTCGTATCCCTACAAGAGTCACGACTTGTGGTTCATCACTGAAAGCGTCCGCTGGGGCTTCCTACCTGGTGAGACTTTGACGAATGCTAAGGCAATCATCGATAAAGTCAACCGGGGAGATTTGTGGATAGAAGCAGCTAAAGAAGCAGGTGTTGCGGCTGCGGATATTCCGACTAGCGACTCGCGCGGTGTTGAGAAGTTTTTTGATGGCATCAGCTTCGATCCAGCCGATCCAACGGCTTACCTGAAGAGTTTGAAGATTAAGAAAGCGAAAGTTTAGGTAAAGGGTAATTTCAGATTTGAGATTTCAGATTTGAGATTCTGTAAATCTGCAATCTGAAATCTACAATCTGCAATTACCAATTACTAATCAGCAATTACCAATTCCCAATTAGCCTGTTTAGAGGAGAACTATCTCAATGACTACAGTTCAAAGACGTGCTGCGAGTAATCGGAATGACTTTTTGTCCCAGTTGCAAAAACAAATTCCCGATTTGATTCCCCCGATTATTGCGATCGCTGGCTTTCTGTTGGTGTGGCAGTTGTTTTCTTGGACTCCGGGAGCTACCTTACCTGGCCCCATCCAAATTATTCAAGATACCTGGATCTTGATTCTTTATCCCTTTTATGATAAGGGCGGAACCGATAAGGGATTGTTTTGGCAGATTTTGGCTAGCTTGCAACGGGTGGCGATAAGTTACACCTTAGCAGCGATTGTGGGAATTGGCTTGGGCATTTTGATTGGGACTAATAAAACAATTAACAAAGCTTTAGACCCAATCTTCCAGCTACTGAGAACCGTACCGCCTCTAGCTTGGGTGCCAATCTCCTTGGCAGCTTTAAGGCAAAACGAACCAGCCGCATTGTTCGTAATTTTTATTACCGCAATTTGGCCCATCTTAATCAATACTGCGGTAGGGGTGAAAAACATTCCGCAAGATTACAACAACGTCGCCAAAGTTCTCCAACTGACTAAAAAAGAATATTTCTTCAACATTCTGATTCCCGCGGCACTGCCTTACATTTTCACCGGATTGAGAATTGCGATTGGGTTAGCTTGGTTGGCAATTATCGCGGCAGAAATCGTCATGTCCGGGATTGTTGGAATTGGATTCTTCATCTGGGAAGCCTATCAAAACAACGCAGTCAGCGAAGTAATTTTAGCGCTAGTCTACATCGGTGCAGTTGGCTTGATTCTAGACAAGTTCATGATTTGGCTGGAATCGAAGATTATCCAACAATAAAACAATTGCAGATTTTAGATTTTAGATTGCAGATTGGCTAAATCTAAAATCTAAAATCTGAAATCTGAAATCTGAAATCCGATTACCAATTACCAATTACCAATTACCAATTACCAAAGGCCATGTCTGTTTTTGTAGCTGTAGACCAAATTGATAAAGTATTTGACCTATCCGGTGGCGGTCAGTACATCGCGCTCAAAGGAATTGACCTCCAGATTAAGAAAGGAGAATTTGTCTCCTTAATCGGTCACTCCGGTTGCGGGAAATCCACCTTATTAAACATGATTGCCGGTCTGGATTTGCCCAGCGAAGGCGTCGTAACTTTGGAAGGGCAAAGGATTACACAACCGGGACCAGACCGGATGGTAGTATTCCAAAATTATTCGTTATTGCCTTGGCGTACAGTACGGGAAAACATCGCCCTCGCCGTGGACTCGGTGATGAATGGGCTATCCGCTACCGAACGTCGAGATATTGTAGAACGGCATATTGATATGGTGGGGTTGCGACCTCACGCAGACAAGCCGCCGGGGATGCTATCGGGGGGACAAAAACAACGGGTAGCGATCGCGCGCGCCCTAGCGATTCGTCCCAAACTCCTGCTACTCGACGAACCCTTCGGTGCTTTGGACGCCCTAACGCGGGGTAATCTGCAAGAGCAGTTAATGCAAATCTGCGAAGAAAACCAAGTTACCGGCGTGATGGTGACTCACGACGTGGACGAAGCAGTGCTGCTATCTGACAGAATTGTGATGCTGACCAACGGCCCAGGATCTAAAATTGGTCAAATTCTGGAAGTAGATATTCCCCGTCCTCGCAAGCGGATGGAAGTAGTAGAACACCCCAGCTACTACAGCTTGCGAAGCGAAATGATTTACTTCCTCAACCAACAGAAACGGATCAAGAAAATTCGGGCGCAAAAAACAGCGGTTGTTTCCCGTCACGGTTTAGAAAAAGTCAACCTGTCAATTGGTTTTATTCCTCTAACGGCTTGCGCGCCGGTGGCTATTGCCAAAGAAAAAGGCTTCTTTGCCAAACACGGTTTAGATGAAGTCAACTTGGTGCGGGAAACTAGCTGGCGCGGTATCGTAGACGGCATCGCGGGCGGATATTTAGACGCAGCTCAAATGCCATCCGGAATGCCTCTATGGCTAACCTTGGGCGGTAACGACAACCGAATCACACCTACGGTAACCTCCCTAACTATGTCGCGCAACGGCAACGGGATTACCTTGTGCAAGCGCTTCTACGATCAAGGTATTTACTCGCTTAAAGAATTCAAGCGGATGTTGCTAGAATTTCCCGCTAGCCAGCACAGAATGGGAGTCGTGCATCCCTCCTCGATGCATAACCTGCTGCTGCGCTACTGGCTGGCTACAGGCGGCATCGACCCCGACCGCGACGTGCAATTGAAAAATATCCCCCCCGCCCAGATGGTGGTGGACTTGCAAGGGGGAACGATTGACGGTTTCTGCGTCGGCGAACCTTGGAATACCCGCGCCGCAATGGATGGAGTTGGCTTCACCGTCGCCACCGACTTGGAAATTTGGCCCGGACACCCTGGAAAAGTCCTCGGCGTGCGGGAAGAGTGGGCAGATGCTTATCCCAACACCCACGTTGCTTTAATCAAAGCCTTGTTGGAAGCTTGTCGCTATTGTGCCGATCCGGCACACGAACAAGAGGTGTGCAAAATTCTCGCCGATCGGGAATATTTAAGCACCGATCTTTCTTACATCCACTTAGGTACTCCTGAAAGCGCTAGCTGTAGCTTGGATATCCCGATGCGCGAATACGGGCATCACCTGTTCTATGGCGAGGGCGTTAACCGTCCTAGCCGTACTGAGCAACTTTGGCACATGACCCAACTAGCACGTTGGGATCACACGCCATTCCCCAGGAACTGGGTGGAAATTCTAGAACGGGTTTCTCGCGTCCGCGCCTTCAGTATCGCAGCACGAGAATTGGGTCTAGTTGATATCAGTTATACTCAAGGCAAAATAAAATTATTCGACGGTTCTAATTTTAACGTCGAAGACCCCATTGCCTATCTCAATAGTCTGGATATCAAACGCGATTTCAGCATCGCAGAAATTGCGATCGATTTCCGACCGAATGCTGCTTAATTAGAGACTAGGGACTAGAGACTAGGGACTAGGAAAATAGGTAAAATACTAGCAATACTTTCTTTCCTTAGCCCTAATTCCTAACCCCTAGCCTCCGCGTTTTAACTGTCAACTGTCAACTGTTGAATTTGTCCATCTCATTAAATTAACTAGACCAATGGTTAACCGCCCTCTAAGCTACACCGATAGCCAAACCAGTTACTCCACCCGTCGTTCAACACCAGCTTCCAACAGGCGCGAGGCTTTCCTCTCGATTGAAAATGTCAGCAAAATTTATCCGACTAAGAATGGCCCTTTCACGGTTCTCGATGGGGTTAACTTAAGGGTAGAAGAAGGGGAGTTTATCTGCGTCATCGGTCACTCTGGTTGCGGTAAATCGACGCTTTTAAACATGGTTTCGGGTTTCGCTTTCCCAACTGAAGGTGAAGTGCGGCTGCAAGGTAAGCAGATCACCCAACCAGGTCCAGATCGGATGGTGGTATTCCAAAACTATGCCCTGTTGCCTTGGCGAACTGCTTTTGAAAATATTTATTTAGCCGTTAATGCGGTTCATCCAACTAAACCGGAAGCCGAAAAACGAGACATTGTGCGGCGAAATCTCAAAATGGTGGGATTGGAAGATGCGGCTGATAAAAAGCCACCGCAAATGTCTGGGGGTATGAGACAGCGGGTAAGTATTGCTCGTGCTTTGTCGATTCGCCCTCAAGTGTTAATTCTCGACGAACCTTTTGGGGCGTTGGATGCGATTACTAAAGAAGAATTGCAGGAAGAATTGCTCAAAATCTGGGCAGATCAAAAATGCACCGTGTTGATGATTACCCACGACATCGACGAGGCATTATTTTTAGCAGATAAGTTGGTGATGATGACCAACGGCCCTGCGGCTAAAATTGGTGAAATTATGGATATTCCCTTTGGGCGTCCGCGCGATCGCGCCCGGATCATGGAAGATCCTACTTACTACAAACTCCGCAACCACGCCTTAGACTTCCTCTACCACCGTTTCGCCCACAGCGACGACTAAGGGAATTTGAGATTTTAGATTGCAGATTGTAGATTTAATAATTTGAGATTGCGGATTTATGATTTTTAAATCTGCAATTTTCCGTTTTAAATTGAGGAAGAGTTTTAAATCTCATATGATGTCGGGTAACAACGGTTAATTGCTAATTGCTAATCGCTAATGGCTACTCTGAAGGCAATTAGCCATCCTTACATTAACGATGCCAGCGGACATCATATCAAATCTAAAATCTCAAATCTCAAACAAATCTCAAATCTCAAATCTCAAATCTGAAATTAGTTGTTATGGCACATAAAATCATTGCCGAATTATTCAGCAACCGCGTGGGTATCCTGGCGACGATGCACCAAAAAGAACGGGTGATGGCTCCGATTTTGTCGCGGGAATTAGGAATTACTGTTTTAGTACCAGAAAATTTTGATACTGATAGATTTGGGACGTTTACTAGAGACATAAAACGCACCGGAAGTCAAGTAGAAGCCGCGAGATTTAAAGCTCTGGCAGCAATGGAAGTGACGGGGGAAGCGATCGCATTCGCCAGCGAGGGTACTTTTGGCCCCCATCCTTTCGTTCCCGGACTGGCTTTAAATCGCGAAATTGTCATTTTTATCGATCAAAAGCACGATATAGAAATTATCGGTCATTCAGCTTGTTTAGAAACTAATTTTAATAGTAAAACTGTCAAGAATATCGATCAAGCTTATGAGTTTGCCAAGCAAGTAGGCTTTCCGGAACATGGACTGGTTGTGATGGTTAATAAATCTTCTGAAGCTCAACCTCAAATTATTAAAGGAATTGTCAGCGAAGAACAGTTAATCGAGGCTGTAACCTTGGGTTTGAGTCAGTCGCAAGATGGTAAGGTTCATATTGAAACAGATATGCGCGCCCATTACAATCCAACTCGGATGAAAAATATTGAAAAAGCTACTCTCGATTTGATTGGGAAAGTTAAACAAATTTGTCCTGATTGTTCTTGGCCTGGTTTTGATTTAGTTGACCGGAAAATCGGATTGCCTTGTGCTGTTTGTGGTTTTCCTACGGAAATGACGCTGGCTGTTGTTTATCAATGCAAAAAATGTGGGTTTGTAGAAGAAAAGTTATTTCCAGATGGGATAGAAACGGCAGATCCTTCACGGTGTTATTATTGCAATCCATGAACTCTTTATGTTGGCAGAATATCTGATTAAACAAACCACAGAGGCACAGAGAACACAGAGGTAAGAGAAAAGAAGAGATAGGTATGTTAATTGCTGGTACTGTAGTTCCTAATCGGGGGAAACGCTGTAATTGTAGCGATCGCAACAATTAACCAGCATGAGGAAAATCCAACTTGGGAGAGGTTGAGGCATGATGTGAATTACCTAAGATGAAGGCGGAAATCAGCGCCGGAATGGAAATTAGGGTGACGCAAGACAAAGGCAATTTTGGGGAACAGACAGTCAATAAAATAATTGAGATATTATTGGCGAGGCTGTTAGATGCTGAACGTATCCAAGTCCGGATCAAAGCCAAGCTGAAGCAATTGGCACGTGGGGAAATCGATGCGATCGCAATTGAAATGTCGGGTTTTTTGGTGCGGCGCCACCTGCGAGTTGCACAATTCCAGTTGCATATCGGTGCTGTTGCTGTCAATATCCAAAATGCCATCCGGCGCCAGATTGAAATGCTGCATCCCTCTGAAGGTTGGTTGCGAATGGAGGTGACTCAAGAACAGTTGACGAATTCGCTATTGGCTGAATTATCACCTTCCCAACAGATCGAATGCGAGTTAAGGGGGGATGGTGCGATCGCATTTTCTTTCAGTACTGAAAAAGAGCGGGTAGCTAGTTATACTACTAAACCCAGAATTAATCCAGATGGGAATGGGGTGGTGTTGGAACGATCCGGCGTCGAGGGGATAGAAGCGCGGGATGCGATCGCGCATGTGGCACACATTTTGAGTTTGGGCGATCTCGCCAATCGCGGTACAAGGTTTCACATCCAAAAGATTGATATTGAACCAGGTAAGGCTACAGTGAAAGCTACCGCCCGCATCGAACAATTTCCATCGGCGTGAATCATCTTTGCTGGTTGTATTTACAAACACTCTGGGATTTATAGCAAGTCATTCATCCGATAGAGAAGTATTGGGGATATTACACTTCATTGGTTAGAAGGAAAAAATCGTTTTGCTATCTAGGATGAAGTTGGAAGCAACTGTGAAGGATAGAGAGATGATGATGAGCGATCGCAGCAATTCCCAGGAGCCACAATCTACCACTAATACTAGCGGTAAAAAAGATATCGAACCGCAAGATCCACAACCCGAATCCGGGTTTGTCGATCGGCAACAACTGATGGAAATTCGCCAAAGTTCCCCACTCAATCCCCGAGTGAATGATAAAGATGAAGCTAACCAAGAAGAAGCTTAATTATCCAACTAATTGCTCTTTTCCTACCCTGAAGGGTAGGGCTATACAAACTAAGCCTGCCTACGCAGGCTTTTAGTCCTTGCCTTGCGGACTCGCCCCGGCGTGCGATCGCGATCCAAGCGAACAGAATTTCCAAATTAATTTGGCTAAGCTTAAAAAAATGACTCATTTTGGTATTATCTGTCCTCCCTATCCAGGGCATTTGAATCCTTTGTCTGCACTCGGACGGGAATTACAATCGCGCGGGCATCGAGTGACATTTCTGCAAATTCCCGATCTGGAATTAAAGGTGCGATCTGAAGGTTTGAATTTCTACCCGATTGGGGAATCTACCTATCAACCGGGAACGATGGCGCAAACTTTCATCGAACTGGCAAAATTAAGCGATTTAAAAGCTTTGGAATATTCGGTGAAATTCTGTCAGGAAATGGCAGAAACGATTTGTCGGGATGCACCAAAAGCGATCGCATACCTTGGCATTGAAGCTTTGTTAGTCGATCAGCTGGAAATTGTCGGCGAAACCGTTGCGGAAGGTTTGGGATTGCCGTTTATCTGCATTTCGTCGGGGCAGGTGATTCACCGTCGCGCCGATGTGCCGCCTTTCTTCACTCCCTGGAGTTATCAGAATACTCTGTGGGCGAGGTTGCGGAATCAAGCGGCATACTATCTGTTAGATCGAGGTTGTCAGCCGATTTTGCAAACGATTAACGAGTATCGGCAAAAGTGGAATTTGTCTCCCTACCATCGCATCTACGCTTCTAATGCCCGACTTGCCCACATCAGTCAGCAGGTAGCAGCTTTTGATTTTCCCATCCCCAATTTACCGCAGCATTTGCATTACGTTGGCCCGTTGCGGAATGCTTCTCCCAAATCCATTTCTTTCCCGTTTGATCGACTCACCGGACAACCTTTAATTTACGCTTCGTTAGGCAGCGTGCAAAACACCAAAGGCGATGTTTTTCGCTGCATTGCGGCGGCTTGCGAAGGTTTGAACGCGCAACTGGTAATTACCCACGGCGGCGGGATGGATGCCGCAGCTGTGGCACAACTTCCGGGGAATCCCCTGGTGGTTGAATATGCTCCCCAAGTCGAAGTAATATCGAGGGCGAGGTTAACAATTACCCACGCTGGATTAAACACGGTTCTGGATTCCCTCAGTTATGGTGTCCCCCTGGTGGCGATTCCGATTACCTTTGAACAACCGGGAAATGCGGCGCGGATTCGCCAGACGGGTACCGGCGAGGTGATTCCCGTATCGCGCTTGAGTGAGAGCCGATTGCGCCAGACAATCTCGCGGGTATTAACCCAAGAGTCTTATTTGTACAATGCTCAGAAAATTCAGAGTGCGATCGCTCAATCTGGCGGAGTCAAAAAAGCCGCTTCCATCATCGAACAATGTCTCAAATCTGAGTCAGATCGCGAGATCCTAGCAACCGGGTTTCTGCCTAGATCTTTCGCTGCCTTTCCCGACAATTTTTCATAGAAACCCGGTTTCTTTGCTCTGACGGATAATCGGCAATTGCCACCAGGGAAGGTGAGGATATTCATGGTGTTCCTCATGGTAGCCAAAATGATAGCAAGTAATAAACGACCAAAACGTTGATAGCGAATTACTTTGGCAACGGTGATGATTTGTATATCCTCCCTCTGGTTCCCGGTGTGGCAGATAAGTTCCGAAGTAAAACAACTGCACCGAACTTAAAAGCGATGGAATTACCCAAAATAAAAACATATTTTCGGCGTCAAAAATCGCAAAATAATTAAGTACGTGAAAAATTATGCCTAATCCAGATATTTGCATCCAGCTAAAGTATCTACTAAAAAATTTAAAGTACCAACCCAACCAATTACTATCATAAAAGTCTGGATCGGTTTCGCTAGCAGGATGGCGGTGATGTAACCAATGATTTTTTAACAGTTTTTGATACGAAAATAGGGCGTAAAGAAAAACTGCTACCCTTCCAATCAAATGATTGATTTGGCGATTTTGAGGAAAAATCGCACAATGCATCGCATCGTGAGCGGTAATGAATACACCTGTGTAGAGGAAGGTTTGAGATGCGATCGCAGTCCCTATCCAAAAAATATTCACTTTAGAAATATCCCAGGAAAGCCAAAAAATTAGGCTACCTGCCCATAATCCAATGATAGTTAAACCAATCGCGATTCCCTTGATTGAATGTTGCTTATTAGTCAACCCTTTCTGATGCCAATCTGTCACATTTGGCAAGACAATCTTTTCCGACAATCCAACACTTGGTAGCATACATTGCCTTATTTTTCATACTTTTAACTCCAATATTAACGATCGGTAAAATAATTCCATCCACCGTTAGGGTTAATTTAAAAATAGGCTGAAATGCTATATTTATGTCAACTCAATGTATCGATCAATACGAAATTTATGTTTTTGACCAAAAGATGGCGAAAAAAAAAGCAAGAATTTATTTACAAAAAAAGGCAGAGGGGAATTCTTAAGATATTGATGGACAATTTCTCCACGATTAATTAGTGGATAGATTTGGTATTTATTGTTGATATCTAAAGTATTAAAAATCACAATGTCCCGGCTTTTGATAATGGGTAATCGACCGGACATGATATAACCCATTAATTAGACACCCTTCTTACCCTAATCCCTAGCTCCTAGCTATATAATCACCACTATCTTTAGAGGTGCATACAGATTAACTCTCAAGATAGAGAATAGCGATTAATCCAATCGATAGCATGATCGTTATGAATTGCGATTGAGGAACTTGAATTATGCAGACCAATACACAGAATACAACTGATTTACCTCCCGTAGCCAAAGAATATAATGGCATCGATCGCAACGCCTGGGTTTTCGGCTGGAATCCGCAACAAGAATTGTGGAATGGGCGTTTAGCAATGATTGGTTTTCTTGCCTACCTGCTGTGGGATTGGGCAGGCTATAGCGTAGTTAGAGATGTTTTGCATCTCATGCACTAATACTGTTTTCCCATTCATGGGAAACACTTGGAGCGGGGCGGGTTTAATTAAATTGTTTGAAAGTATCCAAAGTTATTGGTAAAACCCGCCCCTACGCTCTGTATTTGTTGATGCGTAATATTAGCAAGGGAAATTGATATTTGATGTTGTAGGGGCGGGTTTTACCAGTTAATTTTGCTGCCAAGCGAATTGTATTCATAAACCCGCCCCCCGCGCGATGTTTCACGTTACAAGACGGAAATTCCTGCGATGTGGGTTAGCAGGATGGGCTTCACTTGGCCTTATTTCCTGCACCAACCATCGCTTTTTAGGTTCTCTACCAATGATTAAAGATCGCTTATTAAATCGCCAAGCCGCCTCCTCTGGGCGGCTGCTTTCTCGTCCAAAACAACCTAGTAAATTAGCATCTCCCGGACTCCATAAACTGGGGTTTGATGGGGAAAGAGATGGGCTAATATACGTACCCAAAAGCTATCGAGTAGACAATCCTGTGCCACTGATATTGATGCTACACGGTGCGGGAGGAGATGCCGAAGGTGGGTTGAATATTCTCCAGAGTTTGGCTGATACTTTCGAGACAATTCTGTTAGCTGTAGATTCGCGCCAACAAACCTGGGACATTATTATGGCTGGGCGCTTTGGTGCGGATATTGCTTTTATCGATCGAGCGCTGGCGCAAACTTTCAGCCGTTATGCGATCGCTCCAAATCGGGTAGCGATCGCAGGTTTTTCTGATGGTGCTTCCTACGCCCTTTCTGTTGGGGTTACGAATGGGGATTTGTTCACCCACATCATTGCCTTTTCACCCGGATTTATGGCACCCGCCGCCCAGGAAGGATTGCCTTCGATCTTTATTTCCCACGGTAACGGAGACACGGTTTTACCCATCGCTCGCACCAGCCGCAAGATTGTCCCGGTGTTGCAGCAAGCAGGTTACGATGTGCATTACCGGGAGTTTAACGGCGCTCATACAGTGCCGGAAGCGATCGCCAGTTCAGCGTTAGATTGGTTTACGGAAGCAACACCTTCGCGGAATTAACCATCCCAGCGTCAATCATCGCTTTAAAGGCAGTTTCCCCTAAAATGCGGTGCGCCGCCGTCGTCGGATGAATCCCATCCCAAAACAAAAATTGGTCTGGATTGCTACAAGCACCAGAGCCAGAGAAACAGGCCGCGATGGTATTGGTCAAACCCAAGCCTTTGGGATTCGATCTGGCTTCTCGATACAGCGTATCGGCATCGAGAGTGGCAATTTCCAGGTCAGAATGTTTCTGGGTGAGTACTTTAAGCGATCGCCTCAAACCTTGGTTATGCGTCGCGGTTAAGGTGCTAAGGCTGGCAGAATTGCCACTCGTTCGCGTTGCGGGTAACTGTCCCAAATCGGGTAAATTTGCTACCAGTATCTTTTTCGCACCCACATCGGCTAGAGATGCGATCGCTTGCGTCACATTTTGCACGGGAACCGTTGCATTGCTTGCGCCTTGCAAATAGTCATTCGCTCCCGCCCACAACACGTACAGCGCATCTGAATTAACCTTGGGATGTGACTGTATAAAAGATTGCACCTGAGTTAGCAAACTCGGTACGTAACCGTTGCTTCCCGTAGTCGCACCGCCCCAGGCAAAATTGTTGCTGGGAGAAGAGAAGAGATTGAGGCGATCGCTTAGATATTCCACCCAAACGCGACCATTAGAGTAACGCCCTTGATAGTAGCTGGGATTGGGTGGATAGGTTCCACCTGTAGTGCGGAAGATGTTTCCGACATCAGAAAGACTATCCCCAAAGACATAGAGATCTGCGATCGCATGAGGATTGCGAATCGATGATGTCAATACAACCATGAAAAAAACCAGGATCGTAAGTCCTGCTGCTAAAAACCAGTTTTTTGCTTTCATGAAACTCTTCTGCAAACCATGATTAATGGCTCTAGTTTTGAGCAGAGATTGAGCCTGCAAGAAGATCGCTTATCCAAGCTAACAAACTGAATTAAGCACTGGTGAGCGAAACCGAATCAAAAAAGGTGCGGATTTTGCCCTGGTAATGGGTAATGAGTAATTGTATTGAATCCACGAGCCAATTACCCATTACCAATTACCCATTACCCATTACCAAGAATCAGAAAAAGTCCAATCTTCTGTTTCTCCCATTTCTGGCAAGTTATTATGTTGAAGTAAAGCCTCATACTCTCCCGAATCGACCCATTTTAATAACTCGCTAGCCCGCATGATCGCCCAAGAAAACTTGTATTCCATAAAACTCAACATTTTGGCGATTTTATCGAGATTGTTAAAGCTTTCGGTGGAAAACTCGCGGGCTTGTGCCTTAAAATCTTCTAGGATTTCAGTTGACATGTATTCTCTCGGTAAACCGGCTAGTTTCATCATTGCCGTAGTGGCTACTTCTACATCTTGACAAGCCAGCAAACCCGCGCGATCGCTGGTGAATTTCGCCATCATCAACCAATTATATAAAGCCAGTTCCACTCCACTCGCTAGCAAGCCGCCTAACCCCAAAGTGGTATTACTTAAAAATGTTTTTAAACTCGGCAGAATAATCGCCGTTTGATGGTATAGTAAATGCTGACTTTTAATATGAGCAATTTCATGCCCCAAAACAAAAAGCAACTCTTCGGGTGAGAGCCATTCCATCCCCTCTAAATTGATGCTGACAAGCGGTTTTTCTACTCCAATGGTGTAGGTTTGGATGTAACCCGTGCCTCGAAATAAATACAATTCCGGAAGCGGTTCAACCTCAAGAATTTGGCAGGTTTCTACAAATGATTTATGCAGGTAAGGAAAATTGCGGGGTGTGACTCTGATTTCATTACCAAAGCATTGCAGTCGGAGTAAGCGATCGATCCCATACTCATTAATTTTTTTGAGCAACAAAGAAACACCAGGCATTTTTTCCAAGGAAGCTAAAGCTTTGCGATCGAATGGGTGTTCGTAGACGTCTGCTTTTAACCCTGTTAATACTTTTTGCTCCATGAGTTTTGAGCTTTGGGTTTTAAAAGTTATAGGAACAATCAGCGATTACCAATTATACCAAGTCTGGTAGCAATGTTAGTAGGGGCGGGTTTTACGAAAGATATTTGTTACCAGCGCCAAAGTTAAATAAACCCGCCCCGGCTGAGGCTACCGATGCCACCAGAGATGATATTATCTCAAGATATTGTTCCTCCCTCTACTGTTACCAGCGCCAAAGTTAAATAAACCCGCCCCGGCTGAGGCTCAAGATATTGTTCCTCAATCTATGCCTAAAACATCCAAATAATTTTGGGTCGAAGTTTCTAAGGTAAACTGGTTCAACCAAGCAGAGTCAACCAATTTATAATTCCCAGACAGCACTTTCAAAATCGCCTGTGCCATTGCATCAGCATCGCCAACCGGCACTAATTCCCCATATTTTCCATTATCTAAAATTTCTGCTGGGCCACTTTCACAGTTAGTCGAAACTACCTGCAATCCCAAAGCCAAAGCTTCAATTAAAACTGTAGACAATCCCTCCCAAGCCGAAGATAAAACAAACAGAGATGCTCGCTTCATATAAGGAAAGGGATTTTTCACAAATCCCACCCATTCTACATCGTTTTCAATTGCCAACTCTCGTGCTAGTGCTTGCAGTTTTTGTTGTTCTCTGCCACTGCCCAACATCATTAAGCGAACTGGTTTTACCTGCCGTACTTTGGCAAAGGCTCGAATTAAAGTTGGGAAATCTTTCTGGGCTACAAATCTTCCCATTCCCAATATCACGGGCGGTTCCCCTTCAGCAAACCAAGGATGCTCTAAAGGCTCTTCTGATTGTGCTTTTAACTGAGGAGTAATCGCTGGATTGTAAATCGTTCGGATTCCTTTTAAAGGTAAGCCAGCGATATTCGATAAATCCTCAGCTACGCCGCGAGAAACGGTGACAATTTGATCTGCCCAAGGATAAAATAACCTTGCTGCTAGAGGTGCTACGCGAGAAGAAACTTGTTCTACTCGTTTGGCTTCCACTGAAAGAGTAGTATGTTCTGATACGACGACGCGAGTGGGAACCCTAGAAATATGTTTGGCTAAAATTGCGATTTCATTTGGGTAATGACTGGCTGAAAGTAGGGCGGCGGGGCGTTCGTTTTTCAGGTAGCGGATTAACTTGGGAAGACTGGTTATAGATTGGAGACTGGTAGGGAATTTAAACGAACGATTCTTGTCAATTTCCTTAGTTTCTAAATCCACTATTCGCACAGAGGGCGGTACTTGGGGCAAAAAGATTCCTTCTGCTTTAATTAACACTAAATCGACTTGTACGCCTTGTTGTGCCATGCCGCAAGCTAGGTTTAACATAATCCGTTCGACACCACCGCCATTAAGGTTGCGGAGAAACAGGGCAACCTGGGGTTGGGATTGAGGTGTTGCCAAAAATGTTGCGTGCGATCGCTCTTGAGTAAGGTTCAATGTTAATTACCTTCTAGAAAACTGGGTTAATAGTTTTTTCGGCGCGGCTTCATCGAGAGTTTATTATACCTGAATCCAACTGTGAAACTCTCAAATCTTGGAAGCTGCGGACTTGCTGGCTGTGATGAATAGCACCCTCTATCAACAGATACCATAGGCTTTTTCTTGATTGCATGAGTAGTTTTACTGAATCAAGCGTTACTTACGTCTTTTTACCAAACAGTGATACTGATACTTTCCTCAAGACAGATGCCGAAACAGGAAAAAGCAACTATCCGGAAAGAATTGATGAATTTTTTATAAATAATTTGCTGCCAAATTCTGTTAGTTAACGCAAGTTGCTAGTTACAAATATGGTTGGTTTGATCCCCCCTAACCCCCCTTCAAAAGGGGGGAACCGGATTCTTAGTCCCCCTTCTTAAGGGGGATTTAGGGGGATCTAAAATGCTTGACCTCATAACTAGCAACTTGCGTTAACTAACGCAAGTTGCGTTAATTACTTAGCTATCTTCCTCAATATCAGTTCGTTGGTTTTAGGAGGGAACTTTAAACGATGGCTGAAAGTGGCGCAATCGCAGTGCATTGCTGACAACAGAAACGGAACTAAAAGCCATCGCTGCCCCAGCGATAATAGGGTTAAGCAACCAGCCGAAGAAGGGATATAAAATACCGGCGGCAATGGGAATTCCGGCGACGTTGTAGACGAAGGCAAAAAAGAGATTCTGGCGAATATTTCTGATGGTGGCACGGCTCAATTGAATCGCGGTTATGATACCTTGAAGGTCGCCTTTAATTAGGGTAATATCGCTGGCTGCGATCGCAACATCAGTTCCCGTGCCAATTGCTATTCCTACATCTGCTATAGCTAGCGCTGGTGCATCGTTGATTCCATCCCCTACCATCGCCACAATAATATGGGATCTTTCTTTTCTTCTACTGCTTGGCTTTTCTGTTTGCAGCGATTGAATAATTGCCGCTTTCCCATCGGGACGGACTTCGGCAAAGACGCGGTTGATATCTAGTTGACTAGCGATCGCTTCCGCAGTTTTCCGATTATCTCCAGTTAGCAACACTACGTCTAGTCCCATTCTTTTCAATGCTTTTACCGCTGTTTCTGAACCCGGTTTAAGTGCATCTGCAATGCCGATCAATCCTTCTATTTTACCATCAATTGCCATCCAAGCGGTTGTTTTTCCGGCACTTTCCCAGGCAACTTGATGGCCTAGTAAAGAAGTACCTTGCACTGTTTCTACTTGCGGATTAATTCCTAGTTCATCGAACCAACGCACCGTGCCTATTTGCACCAATCTTCCGTTGGCAATTCCTTCGACGCCCATCCCAGCAACGGCAGCAAAATTTTCCGGTTCTTTCAGGGGGAAATTAACTCCTTGAGCCTTAGCATATTCGACAATTGCTGCGGCTAATGGATGTTCGGATCTGGCTTCAACTGCGGCGATTAATTCTAACAGTTTAATTTCATTACTGTTCGCAGTTCCTTTAACGGTTACAAAGTCTGTAACTGTTGGTTTTCCTTGGGTAAGCGTGCCGGTTTTATCCAAGACAATGGTTTTAATTTTGTGGGTTAGTTCTAGGGTATCTGCGCCTTTAATTAAAATGCCATTTTCTGCCCCAATTCCGGTTCCTACCATCACAGATGTAGGAGTGGCTAAACCCAAGGCACAAGGACAAGCGATAATTAAAACATCGACGGTGGTAATCAGCGCCAAAGATAGATTGCCAGTGAAACTGTACCAAATTAGGAAGGTAGCGATCGCTATCCCCAAAACGGTAGGTACAAACCAACTGGTCACCCGATCGGCTAGTTTTTGAATCGGTGCTTTACTTCCTTGCGCTTGTTGCACCATTTGCACAATTTGCGCCAAAACTGTATCGCTTCCTACCCGCGTGGCGCGAAACTTGAAACTCCCCGTTTTATTAATTGTTGCTCCAATTACTTCATCTCCTGCTTGCTTTTTGACCGGCAAACTTTCCCCCGTAACCATGCTTTCATCAATCGTAGAAACCCCATCAATAACTTCTCCATCTACGGGAATTTTTTCTCCTGGACGCACTACCACCACATCCCCAACTCGCACAGCTTGAATCGGAATATCTATTTCTTGTCCTCTGCGGATAACGCGGGCAGTTTTTGCTTGCAAGCCGATCAATTTGCGAATCGCTTCCGATGTTTTACCTCTGGCGCGATTTTCCAGCAACCTCCCCAGTAAAATTAAGGTGATAATCGTGGCTGAACTTTCATAATAAACGTGGGGCATAGTTTGTGAATTCAGCGCTTGTGCCGATATAAAAATTTGGGGAAATACAGTCGCCACCAGCGAGTAAAAATAAGCCGCACTCGTTCCCAAAGCAATCAGCGTATTCATATCGGCATTACGCCGCAATAACGCTTTTCTTGCCCCTCGATAAAACGATGCACCGCACCAAAATTGCACGGGTGTTGTTAACACCAACTGTACCCAAGGATTGTGCAGCCACATGGGAATTAGAGGCAAGTGTAACCCAGTCATCGCTGGTAACGAACCAATCACCAGCAGTAAGGTAATAGTACCCCCAACAATCAACTTGCGGGTCAAATCTTGTCTTTGAGCAAGACGGGATGCTGCTTCAGTATCATTTTCTCCGATTCCCAATTCTGAAATCGGTGCTGCTGTATATCCAGCATCGGCTACCGCTTGCTGAATTTGCTCTAATGTGGTTCGATCTGGATGGTAATTAACTGTTGCCATTTCCATGCCAAAATTGACATTGCAATCCGCAACGCCAGGAACGGTTTGGATGGCTTTTTCGATATTGGCAGCGCAAGCAGCGCACCCCATGCCTTGTAATTGCAATTGAAGTGTTTTCATCAGTTGACAGTGGACAGTGGACAGTGGACAGTGGACAGTTGAACTTTAAGGGGAAAAGGGGGAAAGGGGAAAGGAGGAATTTGGGAAAAACTGGTGGCTAGGAATAGATATGTGCTTAAAGCGCCTCTGTGGGAATCGACTCTAAAAACAGATCTGTTGCTTGAGCTTTCCCCTTTCCCCCTTTTTCCTCCTTTCTCTCTTTTCCCCTTTTTTCCCCCTTTCCCCCCTTTCCCCCTTTTCCCCCTTAAAGAGGTGAGGCTTTTATTATGGCGATCGCTCGATTTCCTTGGCGTCAACTTCATCGCTTCTTAGCGCCGGTGATGCTATTACCAATTTTGCTCACTCTCGTTACAGGTTCCCTCTATCAAATGGCACTACTAGGAGGGATGGGAACGGAATTTTTGTGGTTGAAAAAGTTACACGTGGGTGAATTCGGCATCGTCAATTTGACGGCGATTTATCCGTTCCTCAATGCTTTAGGCTTGTTAATGATGGCAATTAGCGGGATTTCCCTGTGGTTGGGGATGAAGCGTTTTCGTTCAGGACGTTTTTAGCTGACGGGATAACCTGCGGATGCGATCGCTCTCTCTATTCTCTCTTGCGGTTGCGAGGTTTCCACTTCCACTAACTTAGTTTTAGGATCGGCAGTGACTTTAGCATTTGGATCGACCAATCTTACTGCCTTGGTAATGGCATTGCCACAGGCCGAGCATACCATCGTCGGAACCGTGAGTTGCAATTTCATAGAAATCTGCTCAAATATTGATTTTTTGGAGTCGTTAGGAGTCAAAATCTTTATCTATAGTTAGTGGACTCCAAGTCTAAGCTCTCAAGTCCTTAACTTTAGTTCCAAGCCAACCAACAACTCCTTAACTCTATTCTCAAGTCTCCAGTCAACTGGAGAGTCAAGTAAAGATGGATGAACAACTGTTGCGATTAATTCAATTAACTGTTAATGGCATCGCCTTGGGCAGTATCATCGCCCTGGCGGCTGTGGGATTAACCCTGACTTACGGCATTTTGCGCCTTTCCAATTTTGCCCACGGCGACTTTATGACCTTGGGAGCTTATCTTACCTGGCTGGCAAATCGCAGTGGTGTCAATATCTGGCTGGCGATGGTTTTAGGTGCTGGGGTAACTGTACTGGGGATGCTGTTGTGCGAACAGTTACTTTGGTCGCCCATGCGAGCGATTCGCGCTACTTCCACGACGCTGATTATCATGTCGATTGGGCTGGCTTTATTTATCCGTAACGGCATTATCTTAATCTGGGGGGGAAGTAACCAATCTTACAATCTCCCCGTTGTCGCTGCGATTGATATTTTGGGCATCAAAGTGCCTTTCTTCGATCTAATAGTTGTGGCTTTGGCATTTCTGGCGATTTTAGGGCTGCACTTTTTGTTACAGAATACCAAAATCGGCAAGGCGATGCGGGCAGTGGCGGATAATGTTGACTTGGCTCGCGTCTCCGGTATCAACGTCGAGCGGGTGGTAATTTGGACTTGGGTAATAGCTGGCAGTTTAACCGCACTCGGCGGCGGAATGCTGGGGTTAACCGAAGCCGTGCGCCCGAATATGGGCTGGTTTCTAATTTTACCGATGTTTGCTTCAGTGATTTTAGGCGGAATTGGCAACCCTTACGGAGCGATCGCCGGTGCTTTAGTCATCGGCGTTGCCCAAGAACTCAGTACCTTCTGGCTACCTACCGAATATAAGCTGGCTGTAGCCCTGTTAATTATGGTACTGGTGCTGCTCTTGCGTCCCCAAGGTTTGTTTAAAGGCACGATCTAAAAGTTTGAGGGATGAAGGATAAGGCCAGATTGGATTGGCGGTAAAATAAGGCCGTTTACTTCTACCGAAGTATCTAATTTATACCTTATCCTTCATCCCTCACTGGTAATTACTCGATGATGTGGAAATAGAATGCTGCTACTACAAAGTTAATAGCTAGCAGTACCAAAGCCCAACCCGTGCGGAAGGGATAGGGGAATTTACCACTTTGGGTAGTAGCGTTAGTTGTTTTCGCCATAATTGTGTTCTCCGAATCGATGGAACATATTAAGAAATACCAAAGAAGTTGCACTTTTAGTGCGAGTTGATAAAAATCTTTTCGTTAAGTAATGGGTAATGGGTAATGGGTAATGGGTAATTGGGGAAGACAAGGGGGACAAGGGGGACAAGGGAGACAAGGAAGACAAGGAAGACAAGGAAGACAAGGAAGTAAAACTAATTTCTTCCCCAGCTCCCGCAGCTCCCTCAGCTCCCGCAGCTCCCTCAGCTTCCCCAGCTCCCCCAGCTCACTCGCTCTCCCCTGCATGGTAGGAACTGCGAACGAGCGGGGCGCTACGCACGTGAGCAAAACCCATACTTTTGGCGATGTCGCCGATATGGTCAAATTCTTCTGGAGTCCAGTATTTTTGCACGGGTAGGTGTTCTAGGGATGGGCGCATATATTGTCCCAGGGTAATGCGATCGCACCCCACCGCCCTCAAATCTGCCATCGTTTCGACGATCTCCGCCAGGGTTTCCCCATGTCCCAACATTAAACCCGACTTAGTGGGAATGCTGGGGTCTACCTGCTTCACCAGGCGCAACACTTCTAGACTGCGATCGTACTTTGCTCCCCGGCGCACGGGTGCTTGTAGCCGTCTCACCGTCTCGATATTGTGGTTGTAACAAGCTGGTTTCGCCAGGGTTACCATTTCCACTCGTTGACGCTGTTCTTGCTCTGCATTCTTACCGCTCCAAAAGTCCGGCGTCAGCACTTCTACCTGAGTTTCTGGGTTGATTTCCCGAATCGCTGCCATTGTCGCCACAAACCATCCGGCACCCCCATCCGCCAAATCATCCCGCGCCACCGACGTTAGCACTGCATAACGCAACCCCAACAACTTCACCGCCTCTGCAACTTTGCGGGGTTCTTCCAGATCTAGCGCCATCGGTGCGTGCCCTTTATCTACTTGACAAAATCCACAACTTCTGGTACATGTAGGCCCCATCAGCAAGAAAGTTGCCGTTTTTTGGGAATAGCACTCGCCTCGGTTGGGACAGCGTCCTTCTTCGCAAATCGTATGAATTTGGCGCTGTTTAATAATGCGCTGCACGGTAGAAATATCGCTGGCTTTGCCGATGGAGCGGCGCAACCAAGACGGCATCGCCTCAATTTCAGCCCGAGGCAGGGAAGCAGCGCTTGTGGTTGGGTTAGTTGGCCTTGCTTCTAACGGCATAGAGTTAATACTTACTGAAAACTTGACACGGGTGATGTATCAAAATTGTAGACCTTTCGCTAAACTGGCATTATCGGGCAAGGCTAGAAGCACAAAATCTTGTCTTTTAAGCCGAGATTTGGTGCGAACTGGACGAAATTGTTGAGTCAAATTAGAAGCAACTGTGCTAAGATTCGTCCGTCAGTACAAGGCGTTAAAACTTACCCCCGGACTGGAGGAAAGTTGACGACTGAGGCTCTGGTTGCAAAACTGGGATAGCAGACCGCCTAATGGCATAAAGATTGCTTGCCCCCGGTAAGCCCGAGATCTAAATATGTTAAGACTGTAATGTCTTAATCATCCCCGCACCAACAGGCGCGGGAAGTGTCAAAATTAAAGGGTCAATTTATACCCTGAGCTAATAGTTCCCGCCAGAGGAGTCGATTGTGGCTAATAAAATCCTGGTTATCGATGATAGCCTCTCTGTTAGGAAGCAAGTCCAAGCAATGCTGCCTAAGGGCAATTTTCAAGTCCTGGAAGCCAAAGATGGTCAAGAGGGACTTAAGTTGATCAATCAGGAACGTCCAAACTTAATCATGTTAGACTTCCTGATGCCGAAAATGGGGGGCTTGGAAGTTTATAAACAATTGCAAAGCAAACCAGAGTTACAAAAAATTCCTCTGGTGATCATGTCGGGGCGTAGGGAAGAAGTTATAGAAAAAATTCCAGAACCCGCATTTAACAAATATTTTGAGTTTATCCTCAAGCCCTTTGAGCAGAAGGATCTGATTGCTGGTATCCAGTCGGCGATGAAAAAGTCGAAGCTACCGCGCGAGGCACCAGCGAAAGCAGCAGCAGCCGCACCAGCCGCCGCCGCCGCCGCCGATGGAGCGGGTGCAGCAGATATTCAGGCGCTCAAACAGCAAATTGCCAAGATGCAGGGCGAAATTGATGCGCTCAAAAAACAGCAAGCTCAAATTATGGCTTTCATCAAGTCAAAGCTGAAATAGCTGTTTTGGTTTGGTAATCGGTAATGGGTCATGGGACGATCGCCTATGACCCACTATCTTATTTGTGTGTTACCATTCGTACTCCAGCTCGCCTTTTTCGATTTTTTCCAAAATCAACGTTCTGTACAATTCCAATTCTTGGACTGAAACCTTGCCGTCAGCCCATTCTGCGGCTTTAATCGTTTCTAGTTCTTGTCGCGTCACCTTGCCATCGGCTGTAGCACGCTCAATCGTCGCTTTGAGGTGTTCCAGTTGGCGAATTTCTTCGGGGGTGAGGTTTTTGGCGTTGGGGCGTGAAATTTTCATAAAACCCAATCCAACGAGTTTCGTATCTATCCTAATTCTCCTCTTGCCGCATCCAGAAAAGCTTAACTAGGATTTAAACTATAGCCCTTGTTTCCCTAATCCCTAATCCCTAATCCCTAGCTTTATTTGTGGCTTTTTAACAAATACGCCTGCATTTCGCCTTTGCCTTTGACTGCGATCGCACCCCTTTGCTCGAAGTAATAGCGATCGCGCAATCTTTCGTATGTCGCCTCGGTTACCTGAATCTCCCCCGGTATCCCGTGGGATTCCATGCGGCTGGCTGTATTTACCGTATCTCCCCAGAGATCGTAGATAAACTTTTTCACACCTATTACCCCTGCCGTCACGGGGCCGGTGTGAATGCCAATTCGCATCCGAAAATTTTGACCCGTCTCGGCGTTGAATTGAACCATTGTGGTTTGCATGTCGATTGCCATTTCTGCGATCGCCTCGGCGTGATCTGGCTTGGGAATGGGAATGCCCCCCACTACCATGTAAGCATCTCCAATCGTCTTGATTTTTTCTAACCCGTGTCGTTCGACGAGATAGTCAAACTGGGAAAAAATTGCATTGAGCATATGAACCAATTCCGTTGGCGAAATGCGGGCAGATAGTTCGGTAAAGCCAACGATATCGGCAAACAAAACGCTGACTTCAGCAAAGTGTTCGGCGATCGTTCTTTGATCTTTTTTTAAGCGTTCGGCAATCGTAGCGGGCAAGATATTCAACAGCAAGCGATCCGTTTGTTGCTGTTGATAGCGCAAAGCTTCTTCTGCTTGCTTGCGCTTGATATACTGACCAATTTGACTACCAATTGCCACCATCATCTGGAGCAAATCTGCATCGGGTGGTTCGAGTTCGCTACCAAAAAATGTCAATACCCCTAAAGCTTCACCGTTGCCGATGATGGGAAATCCCATAGCCGAATGCAATCCCACTTGCGCCGCGAAACTGACCAAGGGAAAGTTGGCATCGTCGATCATATTAGTAATCCACAAAGGGGAACAATTCTGCCAAATGCGACCTGCCAATCCTACACCCAAATCAAAGCTACTATGCCAGGTAATATTGGCAAACTCTGGGATGTGAATTGACGGTTTTACCCACAATTGGGCGCACCGCAATAGGATCGGAATCGGACAACTTTCCCCTGCATTTGCGGGTGGTATTGCTTGTTGATTTGGTATCCACATTTGACTCGCATCTGCTCCCAGGTGTTCGGAAAGCGCTGATAAAATTTTTGGCGCTGCGGCAGACAGGGTAGCAGACTCAGATAAGCTGCGGGTGATAGCGTATTGCGCTGCTTTGCGCCTTTCAGCCCGCAGGCGTTCGGTGATGTCTCGACCGACATAAACAAAATCGGTAATGCCATCAATTTCGGTGTCAATTGCGGCACAAGAAAAGGCTACGTCAATCTTTTTGCCGTTTTTGGTTTTACAAACGATGGTTAAATCTTTAAATACTTCATTTTGTGGCCCGGAACGCGATTGAATCGCTTGCAGCAATACTTTTTCATTGGCTGCGATCGCTGTAATTGGCTGGTCAATCAATTCCCCTTCTGCGTAACCTAACAAGTCCAAAGCTGCTTGATTAACTGTTTTGATATTTCCCAGGCTGTTAGTTACTAACAATACTTCTGCCATTGCATTAATAATGCCATTCAAGTAATGTTTGGCAGCCGCCAATGCACTGGCTAACAGGCTAGTTTCATTGTATCCTTGAACTAATTTTTGTTCCAGAACCATCCGTTCCGTAACATCTTCAAGAAAAAAAATAAACTGCTTTTCTAACCGCTCTTCATCTGTTTTATCCCCGACAACTAAAATATCCACATACACGGGGTTGTTGGGGTCTAAAAACCGACCAATTGCTTTTAAATTGAAACTCTTTTCCCGACCTTCCAGCACGTCGATCAGCAGCTCTTCGCACCCGAAGAGTTCGGGAAAGGCCAATCGGACATCTTCCCCCACCTTCGCCGCATGGGGATCTTCGGCGAAGCGTCCCACACCCTCAGACATTGCTAGAATGTTGAATTCCCGGCCTACCGCCAAATATTCCAGGTTACGGTTTGGCGATAGGTGCGCTAATAGCTGCTTGACAAGGGTGTTCATTAGCTGTTATTTTTTTTGTAGCCATTTATTCCATAATATATCAATCTACATCTGTGTATAAACAAAGGCTATAAGCCAGGGTTTGGGTCTGAAAATCCTGTAATTACTTTTAACTCAAAAGGATTGATTTATTGCTCAAAGATCGCAAGCGAGATGTGTGCAATTTCAATCGATTCTAGAAATCCCTAGCGTTTCAGGGGAAAGGGGAAAAGGGGGAAAAGGGGGGAAAGGGGGAAATGGGGAAAGGGGGGAAATGAGAAAGCATTCCTTTTTCGATGTTTCCAGCACCAAATCTTTTTTCCTCTGTTTCCCCCAACTTTCTCCTTTCCCCCTTTTTCCCCTTTTCCCCATTTCCCCCTTTTCCCCCTTTTCCCCCTTTTTTATGAAAGCTAGGCAGCTTCAACTATCTGGTAACTTAATTTTTCAAACAGCTCGTCAACATAAATGCCGCTTTTTGCCGATGTGGGATAGGTTTTTATCACTCGCTCGTGGTCTTGGATCTGATAAGTTAAAAAGAGTTTTTCTACTTTCTCTTCTTCTACTAAATCGGCTTTGTTAAAAGCAACAACAATAAACCCTTTAGGATTTACAGATAAAAACAACTGAACGTGTTCTGGAATGCGCTCTAATGTTTCCTGACGGCTGAAATCACCCACAATGACGGCGCCAGCAGCGCCTTGCAGATAGGTGGGAGCGATCGCTTTAAATTTAGTATGGCCTTCAATATCCCAAATCAGCAACTGTACGTTGAGCTTCTCTTGCTGTTTCACATCGGCTAATTCCACGGTTTTGCGGGAAATTTTGACTCCCACGGTTGAAAGATACTTGTCGTTGAATTGACGCTCGACAAAGCGACGAATTAAGCTGGTTTTACCCACCCCAAAGTCGCCAACCATACAGATTTTCTTGGATATTGCTGACATAACTACTTTGCTCTATTCGATATCACAAAAGTTTACCATTATATCATTTATTATCCGTTATTGGTTATTTTTGCTCGATCGAGGCAGGAGGAGGACTTGAATCAAATCCTGCCTTATTTACTTTTTGGTCGCACCGGCGTCAACGCCTCGAACCGCACAATGCGGCTTCTGGCGGCCTCTCGCTGCGGATCGACATCGACGGGGGGTCGAGCCGTTCCAGCTATCAGTAAGCGGTTGGCAGCGATACCAGCGCGGATTAAAGCATCGCGCACGGCTTTGGCTCGTTCCAAGGATAGACGCTGATTTTCTGGCAGGCTGCCCGTGAGATCGCTATGCCCGATGATTTTTAAATTTACTTCAGGATTTTTACTGAGAATATCCTTAACTTGGTTAATTTTGTCACTTGAATCAGGGAAAGTTAATGCGGCAGAACCCAAGTCAAAATAAATGCGTGCATCAATTTTGAAGGGTTGTAGTTGTACGGTATTGGTAACAGATTTAACCCCAGGAATTTGAGCAAACGCTTGGGTAATTTTCTGGGCATCGGCGATGGAGTTGACAGTGCCCGACAAGGTAACTTTACCGGCATTGTATTGCGCGGCGATCGCAACGCGGTTAGTTTGATTGAGAACGGATGCCACCCGTTTAACTTCTGCGGCGGCTAAAACCGGATCGGGGGGAACTTCAACGGCAAGGATTTGATTGTCTAATTTGAGGTTGGGTGCGGAGTCGCGGGCGATGTTGGCGGCTTTTTGGCGCAGATATTCGGTAGGTAACTTGCCAGACAGTCGCACAACATCTCCATCTGCTTTGACGTTGAGGCGGTATACGGCTAATTCTGGGGTAGATGCTAAAGCTTCGGCAGTTTTGGTTTCGATGCGGCGGGTAATGCTACTGCGATAGGCAAAAAATCCCCAAGGTAAGAGAACAACGCTGACCGCTGCTAAGCTAATACCGATCAGGGCAAGTGGGGGTTTTTTTTGTTTCTGTTTCGAGGGGCTTTCTGCCAACTTATCTAACATCGATCCTATCGGCGCAGGAACGTTAGCCGGATCGCCGTCAAACGACTCGATGGCTGTACCGAACTTGATGACGATAGTACTCAATGTATGCCGTAGTTGTTTAATAAATTCTTTGGGGGGATCTCCTTTAATTACGATTGCCATGTAGCAATATCCCGCCACTTCTAACATGATTTTAGAATTGCCGTAGTCGATGGCATCGAGTTCGGAAATCTCGCCGGTTTGAGAAATACAATCGTTGACGAAGCTGCGGATAGCGGTGAGCATTCCTGCTATCATGTCTGCTTCGAGTTTCTGATCGCCAGACATTTGCACTTCTGAAATTACCAGTCCAGAAGTTTTGTGAATTAAGAAGATAGCTTGGACGACAAAGGGGATTGATTGTTTAAATATTAGTTCTCCCTCAGAAACGCCTTGGACTTTGGCGCTAATTTTGCGAAATATCCCTTCTGGACTAAAGGCTGTGGCGATTTTTTCGTTAATATCGCGAATCGCTTCGGCGATGTATCTAGCAACGGTACTGCCAATTACTGGATAAAGCGCGTCTACCATTGCGTCGCGTTCGAGGGCAATTTGTTCTTTAATTGCTTTACCCATTGTCGGCCCGATTGCTTGAGCAATTTCTTCGGGAGAATTGTTGATTTGTTGGGTAATTGCTGCGGCGATTAAAGGCGCTAATGCGGCGCTCATTGCTGCCCGGTCTTGCTCGGTTTTGCTTTCAATGATTTGATCGATAATCGGAGCGATCGCGCCTACTACTTCATCTTTAGACTCTTCTATTTTGCGGCTTAAAAGTTCTGCTATCCAAGGCAATAGTAAATTGATTAACTCGCCTGGTTCGTAAATCTGATGCTCTAAATTTGCGACTTTCTGGTCTACATAAGCTACCAAATCGCGCACTTCAGCTACTTCTGGCTGTACTAAAATATCTTGCAAGCGTTTAAACGGATCGTCGTCTATTTCCGCTTCTGCTTTCCCGATTGCCGTTATCTCTGACTTATTTTCCTGCTGATTATTGTCGCTGGCTACATTCTCTTGACTGGTTGTTTGTCCCCCAAACGAAAATAATTGACCAAGTAGTTCTAGCGCTCTATCTTCGTCTATTTCTGGTGTTTCGCGAACATTATTCTCTGCTGCTGGTGATTGGTAATTCCAAGTTTCCTGACTGGGTTCAATTCTAGTTGGTAGCGGGGAAAAGCCTTCGTTTTCCCCGGCATCGCTACCATTTGGCGATCGCACCCCATTTTCTTTTGCCGGTGGCAGTGCCAACATTGGGGGGGGTTGAAACAGGTTATTCCATGCTTCTATTTCCCCGCTTGTTGCCTCAGAAGCTGGTTGTGAATCCAACTCAGGTGACTGGTTCTGGTCGATGATTTTTAGTTCTACCAGCAGATCCAACAAGCCATTGAGCCGATCGAGTGACTCCCCACTTTCAACTGCTGGGGAATGGATATCCTCTAGGTTTTCTTTGGTTGTATCCATGCACTGCCATCCCTATTTCAAGCCTCAAGCTTTAGCCGCCTACAATTCTCCTCACCTGTCTATCTTAGAGCCATATTTATTTTATGGGTTATCCTCGTCTTCCAGGATGGCAATACCGCCATAAACTTCTGTATCCGTTGCTTCTTTGAGTTGGCGGACAAATTCAGTGCCTTTGATCCGCATTGCTACTTCAAACAGAATTTCTGCCATGTCATCTTTAGATACCTTGCCAGTTCTCAAGGAAGAGAATTGCCGGTCTAGTTCTTCAAAAATTTGATCTCTAAGACTGCGGACATCTTCTTGCAGTCTAGCTTTAGATTCGGCAAGTTCGTCGCGCAGGGTAGCAACTTGCTTATCGACGCTATCGTTTAAAACTTCAATTGTGTTTGAAAATCTTTTGTTCATGCGATCGCTTACCTGCCGCAGGTCGGCACTTTCTTCGGAAGCGGTTAAGCTGACCGCCTTAATTTTTTTCTCTAAAGATTCGAGGTTGGTACGGATTTCAGTTGCGAAAGAGGTTTTAGTTTCTTCAATGCGATCGCGCAGATCTTGTCGCAGTAACGACAAGTCCGCTTCTACCTGAGCCAAACGATTTTCATAGTCTCGCAGTTGCGGCCCCATCAGAATATCGCGGATTTGGTCTATGTTTCCCAGTCTGTCGCGTAATGCTTCTTTTGTTACTTCAGCCATGAGAAATACCTATTTTGGGAATTCTAGTTTTGAGCTTCAGCCTTACAGCTTCACTGTCTACCGTCAGTTTACCATTTAATGTCAATTAATCAAGAAAAATGCATTATTCTATAACTACAGGGCAATTTTGTCATTTACTTTTGTTTTTTCTTCAATCTTTGCCTTCAACCTTTGCCGCAGCATCTGGCTAAAGGGAAGACGAACAACGAAACTTAGATTCTTGGCGATCCAGAGTTTTTCCTTTTTCACTCTGGGTTGACCGTATCCCTATCACTTTTAGCATTTTTCGAGTCAAGATAGAGTTAGTATGCTAACTGCTAGCCGGTATGAGTTATTGTCTTAATCCCGCTTGCCCCAGACCCGACCAGAATCAGGACGGGACAAAGTTTTGCCGCAGTTGTGGGTCAAAATTGCTACTCAAAGACCGCTACCGAGCAATTAAACCCATCGGTCAGGGAGGTTTTGGCATCACCTTTCTCGCCGTGGATGAAGATAAACCATCTAAACCGCATTGCGTCATTAAGCAATTTTTCCCCCAAGCCCAAGGTACCAGCAACATTCAAAAAGCTGCCGAATTATTTCACCAAGAAGCGATGCGCTTGGACGAGTTGGGCAGACATCCCCAAATTCCGGACTTGCTGGCGCATTTCGATCAAGATGGCTTTTCCTATCTAGTACAAGAATTTATCGAAGGTTTAACCTTATCGCAAGAGTTGGCATCGAAGCGAAGTTTTAACGAAACCGAAGTTCGACAAGTATTAAATGATTTACTCCCCGTGCTGCAATTTGTCCATTCCCAGCAGGTAATTCACCGGGACATCAAACCCGCCAATATTATTCACAGATCGGGAAAAGCAGGTCAATTGGTGCTGGTGGATTTTGGCGCGTCTAAAGTTGCCACCAAAGCGGCTTTACAACAAACGGGAACGACGATAGGTAGCCCCGAATACGTTGCCCCAGAACAAGCGAGGGGTTGGGCGGTCTTTGCCAGCGATATTTATAGTTTGGGCGTCACCTGCATTCATTTATTAACAGGGTTATCTCCGTTTAACTTGTACGATATTCAACAAGATCGATGGGTTTGGCGGCAAAAATTGCCGCATCCGGTGAGCGATGCTTTCGGTAAAATTTTAGACAAAATGATGGTAGCTGCGATCGATCGACGCTATCAATCTGCTGCTGAAGTGTTGAAAGATTTAAATTCCCAATCCGCCGCGCCAGCTATGCCAAAAACCCCATCGCCTGTGGTTAAATCGCCGCCAGTTGTTGCTCCACCGGCTGCTGCTAAAGGCATTATTGACCAAGAATTAGCCGATGTTTCTTCTCAGTTTATGGGCGCTAAACCTGCTAAAAACCATCAGCAACCAGGAAATTCTCAGAAACAGAAACCTTTGTCTTCCCCTAACAACCAATCTAAAAGTCAAATCGATAAAGAATTGGAGGAATTAAGATCGCAGTTTATCGACCCAGGCAAGTGAAAAAGCAGCGAGGCAGAGGAGCATTTGAGCAGGAGGGCAAATACTGCTGTCCTAACCTGTTAATAAACTTGTAATATAGCGGTTTGCACGCGCATGATACTAAATCCGCTTTGATTACCCCCTTGATGCCAAACGACTAAAGTCGCGGCTACACAAACAAAGACCGCCTGCGCGGTCTGGTAGCATCGGTTCACTTGCAATCTGCTGTAATTTATTAGAACTGAGGCAAAAGTTAAGCTGCTTAAAATATTTATAGGGTTGCGCGCGCCGAGGTCAGAAACCGAGTTTCTTGGTCGATATCTAGTTTCATTTGCCAAGGATTTTTGATAGAAGCCCGGTTTGTTGGCGCGATCTTTAATATTAAAACTGATGACGCGATAATTGCGATCGCATATACCAACTCCGTACAGGAACCCCAGCTTTGATGTAACGATTGTCGCCCTCCCATGAGTAAAGTACCCTATGGAAATAACGCTTTAGGCACTTGACCCATCGGTACGATCGCGCTTGTAAGCGCTGTAGCTTTGGATTAATCTCAACTCAGTTGTGTTGCGAGCTGCCTCGTCATGTCTGACCCCCACACCCCCGATTGGTACGACCGTTCTTTAGAAAAAGCTCTAACTAATAATTTGGTAGACCGCTATTTTAGCGAGGCCGAAAGCTGGCTGCGAGCGATCTTGCGGATGTGTATTTTTTCACTTACTTATACGGATAGACAAGCGGCACTGTTAGTAGAATGCCCCAATCAAGCCGTAGCAAAGCGTCTGACTCGCAAGCTTTGTCCGCTGCAAGATTTGGTGCCGCGTTTCAGTCGGCGATCGCGCGCCAGTAAGCGAGTGATAATTTGCTATTTAGATGACACATTAGGATGTTGGCGCTGTTTCGATACGAAAACCAATGTTTGGAAAGATTTGAAAACTTGTCAAGTGCCGACATTGGGTAATTGGTAATGGGTAATGGGTAATTGGTAATGGGTAATTGGTAATTGCTAATTGCTAATTGGTCATGAGCAGATTAATGCCATCCAATCTAAAATGTCCCATCACCTATTACCCATTACCAATTAGCAATTACCAATTAGCAATTAACAATCAACCTGTATTTCTCATTCCGGCGGCGATACCGTTGATGGTCAACAAGGCACCGCGCAACAGTTCGCCGCGACTGTGACGGGAGTCGATCACGCCGGAAGTGCTTTGAGTTTTGCTTTGACGCAGGCGTTTCAACAAAGACACTTGCAGGAAGCCCAGGGGAACGATGTTACCGTTGCGTAATTGTACGGATCGCTGCAAATCTGGGTCGCCATCTAACAGCCGTTTGTGGTCGGTGATGGTTAATACCAGGTCGCGGGTGAGATAGTATTCTTGGGCGATTTGCTCGAACAAACGTTCAAAGCGATCGCGGTCTTCTGGTTTGGATAACTCGCTGAGGTAGTGATGGGCAAGTTGCAGATCAACTTTAGCCAAGGTCATTTCTACTTTAGAAATCACCATTTTGAAGAAAGGCCACTTGTAATAAAAGTAACGCATTAACTTCAGATTTTCTTGCGGTTCTTCCTGCAAAAATTCTTGCATTGCCGTTCCCACTCCGTACCAAGCCGGTAACAAAAATCGACTTTGCGTCCAACTAAATACCCAAGGAATCGCCCGCAAGGTAGTTAAATCTTTTTTACCGCTCTTGCGACGGGCAGGACGGGAACTAATTTGCAGTTGGCTAATTTCATCAATTGGGGTGACTTGGTGGTAGAAATCGATGAAATCGGGTTGTTCGTAGATCAAAGCACGATAGTGTTCGCGCGATCGCGTGGACAACTCTTCCATAATTTCGTTCCACGGTTGGATATCATCAAATCCAGTCCGCAACAAACTGGCTTGAATCACCGCAGTAGTAACTGTTTCCAGATTGTAAATTGCCAATTCGGGCCAAGAATACTTCGACGCCAGCACTTCACCTTGTTCGGTAATTTTAATCCGCCCGTCGATACTGCGACCTGGTTGCGCCAGGATAGCCTCGTAGGAAGGGCCACCACCGCGTCCGACACTGCCGCCGCGCCCGTGGAAGATGCGGAGGGCGATGCCGTGCTTTTCTGCCATTGTTTGCAGGGCTTTTTGTGCTTTATGAATTTCCCAGTTACTGCTTAAAAACCCAGAATCTTTGTTGCTATCCGAGTAACCCAACATCACTTCTTGCAAAGGTTGGGGGGGCAGATGGGCGTTAGATTTGGTTTGATGCGCCTGGGTGCGTGCGCCGTGAGCCATTTCTAACTTTTCGTTGCCACTGGCTAGCATGGTGCGGTAGAAGGGCAACTCAAACATATCTTGCATCACCCTGGGGGCGCGTTTGAGGTCTTCTACGGTTTCAAACAGGGGTACTACGTGCAGCGTGCCGCTTCCGGTTGCTACGTCGTACAATCCGGCTTCTTTTGCCAATAGCAGCACTTCCAGCAAGTCGCTGACATCGTGGCTCATGCTGATGATGTAGGTGTAGCAGATTTGGGGGCCAAATTCTTGCTGAAGCAGACGCACGACGCGGAAAGTTTCGATTGTTTCCTTCGTTTGGGCGCTAAACGGTAGTTCTGGGGGAATTAAAGGGCGTCGGGTTTGCAATTCCGCTACTAGCCATTTGGTTTTTTCCGCTTCTGGCAGTTCGTTGTAGGCACAAGGTAAGATTTGCAGGTATTCGACGATTTCGTTGATCGTGTCCGAGTGGCGAGTACTTTCTTGCCGGATATCCAGATGGGCTAACTTAAAGCCATAGATTTCTACTTGGCAAATTAGATTTTCCATTTCGCGACAGTTGATGCCGCTTTCAGTCAAGTTGTGCTGAATCAGGCGCAACTCGGTGAGGAATTCTACTCCAGAGGGATAGATGCTGGTAGTGTGAGCGGGTTTATACTGATCGTGTTGCCAGTCGGTACTTTTGTAGAGTTGCCAGTTGCGATCGCGCGTATTTTCCAATCGCTTTTTGACGTAGGACAACTTTAAACGATAGGGTTCTTGGCGAAAGCGAATCGCATGTTGTTCGTATACTTCTGGCATTTGCTGCCGATCTTGTTCTAAAGATTCGAGCAATTCTGGTAGGACGTCGCTCCAATGCAAAGATAAACTCAAGCGATTAATCAAGCGTTCGACCGACTTGATATATTTTTCCAACACCAGATGGCGCTGATAGCAGGCGGTTTGCCAAGTTACCTTGGGCGTTACCGAAGGATTGCCATCCCGATCCGAGCCTACCCAAGAGCCAAACTTGCAGAAATTGTAGCTGGGGACGGTGAGATTGCCAAACGTACTTTGAAGGCTGCGGGCAAACCGCTGATACAGTTGCGGCATGGCATCAAACAGCGCTTCTTGGAAGTAGTGCAGCGTATAGTCTACTTCATCCAACACCGTGGGCTTAAATTGGTGCAATTCGTCGGTGCGCCACCAGAGGCGAATTTCTTCGGTTAATTGCTCTCGCAGTGCCTCCAATTCCCAAGACGATTCCCCAAAAATTGGCGAGCCGGTTTCTTCCCAGGATATGGGAGACTCTTCTTCTAATTTGTCTAACTGTTGTAGAATCTTGGCGATGCTGCGCTGCTTATCGCGGATCGTATGGCGGACAATTTCCGTTGGGTGCGCCGTAAACACTAACCGGATATCCAGATTGTCGATCATTTGCTGGATTTGGCGAGGCGGTACGTTGAGCTGCCGCAGCTGATTAAATAACCAGCCAAACGTGCTGCGTTCCCGTCGCGTCCAGGTGGCTTCAGTCCAAGTTGTTTGGATGGTATCGGTTTTTGGTTCGCTGCCAATCGATTCGGCATCGAGTTTAGCAAAGGCATGTAGCGCCGGATCTGTCGCATTGTTTCCAGTTCCCGTGCGTAGCGATTGCATTTGCAGGCGCTGTTCGTAGTGCTGTTCGACAATATTGATCAGTTGGAAGTAGAGGGCAAAAGCTCTGGCGGCGCGAATCGCGGCATTGATATCCAGACTAGCAATGATTCTGGATACTTCGGCGCTGTTGTCGTTGGTGGCTTGACCTTCTGGGGAACAGAGCGATCGCAGTTGCTTAAGTAAATCTACCAACTCCTGACCGCACTCAGAGCGGAGAACCGATTCCCACAAGTCCTCCACTACTTTAAGACGATGGCGCAGAAATAAATTTGAAGGCGTGACGAGATCGACTGCCTGATGATCGGATTGGAGTATGGGACTCATAGATTCTATTTAGGGAGATAGCGGACAAATTGTAGCGAATGATATCTTTTTGTTTGGTGTTAGAGTTGACCAACTGAGAGAGTTAGAGGTTTTTGATCGGGAACAGTGGACAGTGGACAGTGGACAGTGGACAGTGGACAGTGGACAGTGGATAGTGGACAGTGGACAGTGGACAGTGGACAGTGGGCAGTGGATAGTGGACAGTGAACGCTTTACTTTGCTTGAGTTAATAGTCCGCGTAGGCGGACTTTGTTTGTGTAGCGGCAGCGTTAACGCTGCCGCTACACAAACAAAGCACAAAGGCTGTATTTCACCAAGTTGCTTTCCCGCTATAAAGTTTCGTACTTCCAGGACGGTAAACTAACTGTCAACTGTCAACTGTCAACTGTCAACTGTCCACTGTCCACTGTCCACTGT
>ERZ1066120.421-NODE-421-length-41264-cov-15.519983_pt1 | contig 41264 bp, 54 predicted proteins | sample MGYA00382767_ERZ1066120 | MGnify/ENA primary metagenome ERZ1066120 (study PRJEB33369, sample SAMEA5778350) | biofilm metagenome | biome: Industrial cooling water; feature: Water cooling tower basin; material: Biofilm | place: United Arab Emirates | collected...
TAACTTCTAAAACTATGCTTTTTTATGGATTTAATGCGATCGCACTTTCTCACTCCACAACCCCAAAGTCTGACATACCTAAAAATTAATCCTCCCTAAATTTAGGAAGGATTATGCCATCATATCTTACTGTACAAAAACAAGTGCGATCGCCTTCTACGCACCCGCACTCGATGCAGCCAATTCTGCCAACTGTTCTTGCTGATCTTGGGCGATGCAATCTTGAATAATTGGTTCTATATCGCCCTCAAGCACTGGATTAAGAGAATAATTCTGCCCCAAACGATGATCTGTTACCCGATTATCTTTATAGTTATAGGTGCGAATCTTCTCCGATCGCGAACCGGTTCCGACTTGCGATCGCCGCATGGAAGTCACAGCTTCTTGTTGTTCCCGCAGCTTCATTTCATATAATTTAGCTCGCAGGATTTGCATTGCCCGTTCTTTGTTTTGTAACTGGCTGCGTTCTTCCGTACAGAAAATCCGAATTCCCGTCGGCTTGTGGAATAAGTCTACCGCTGTCTCCACCTTGTTGACGTTTTGACCGCCAGCACCGCCAGAACGAGCTGTTTTCATTTCAATCTCGGTAGGATCGATATGAATTTCCACATCATCTACTTCTGGCATTACTGCCACAGTAGCAGTAGAAGTATGAACTCGTCCTCCTGCTTCCGTTACTGGTACGCGCTGAACGCGGTGGACTCCAGCTTCAAATTTGAGTTTGCTGTAGACCGAATCCCCTTGAATTTCTAGAACTGCTTCTTTAAAGCCGCCCATTTCTGCTAAGGATTCGCTCACTAACTTGACACGCCAGTTTTGAGTTTCGGCATAGCGCGAGTACATTCTAATTAAATCACCAGCCCAGATACTCGCTTCATCGCCGCCAGTACCCGCCCGAATTTCCAACATGATATTTTTGTCATCGTTCGGGTCGCGGGGTAGCAGCAAAACCTTCAAGCGCGTTTCTAGCTGCTCTAATTTAGTTTCTAATTCCTGCACCTCCAAAGCTGCCATTTCTTGCAACTCTGGATCGCCATTTGCTTCTTTTAAGACTTGACGCGCTCCTTTGAGTTCTTCCTGAGCAGTTTTCCAAGTCTCGTAGGTATTGACGACTTCTTCAAAAGAAGAACGAGCCTTAGCCACTCGCTGCATCTCTACCGGATCGGTAGCAATATCTGGGTCGGCAAGGCGACGGGTCAATTCATTGTAAGTTTGCTCGACTGATTTGAGCTTATTTAGCAGGTAAGGTTCCGCCATAATCGCGATCGCTCAGCAAATAGTAGATTGGGTCACAAACGAAAATTTTAGACTTGAGATTTTTTCTTAACTTAAAGTGAAAATCTAAGATCCAAAATCGATCTGACCGCGCTACTTTTTCTTAGACTTCCCTTCCGTCTTGCCTTGCTGAGAATCCATCATGCCGTACTTTCTCAAGAAGCGTTCCACGCGCCCTTCAGTATCGATAATCTTTTGGGTTCCAGTGTAGAACGGGTGGTTGCCAGACCAGACATCGACGTGAAGTTCTGGCTTGGTCGAACCCACAGTCATTACAAGTTCTCCGTTGCAATATACCTTAGCTTCGGGATACCACTGCGGATGAATATCAGGTTTTGCCATCTTTATTTCCTATGTTTCCTTTTTTATTCTAGCTAATTGGTCATTTATCACAATTCGAACAAATGACCAATGACGTAGGGCGAAGCCCTTCCCGAAGGGTATGACAAATGACATTTATCGTTTTGAGAACTGAGGAGCTTTCCGTGCCTTATGTAATCCGTATTTCTTCCGCTCTTTAGCTCTGGGATCGCGAGTCAAGTAGCCCTCTTTCTTCAGATGCAAGCGATTTTCTGGCTCCAACTGGCAAAGGGCGCGGGCAACTCCCAAACGAATTGAATCTGCTTGTCCGGTTAAGCCGCCACCATGGGCGTTGACTAGAATGTCGTATTCGTTTTCTAGACCTAGCGTCTCTAGAGGTGCTTTAGCAGCGGCAAGGTAGCTAGCATTGAATTGAAAATATAAGTCCCCAGCTTTACCGTTAACGACGAGTTGACCGTTGCCTGGAACTAGACGGACTCTAGCTACAGACGCTTTGCGTCGTCCTGTACCCCAGTACATGACTCGCCCGTTAGTGGCAGCGGTTTGTGTTGCTTGCATTACTTATCTCCTGGGATGGTTTGAATTTTAATTGCTTCTGGTTTCTGCGCTTGATGGGGATGTTCTGCACCAGCGTAGACTTTGAGCTTAGTAAATAGCTGTCTGCCTAAGCTATTTTTTGGCAGCATACCTTTAATGGCGTGTTCTACAATTCGTTCTGGTAGCCGTGCTTGAAGTTGAGCGAAGGTTTCCGTTTTCATCCCGCCAGGTCTTCCAGAATGACGACGGTAAACTTTTTGACTGCGTTTTTTTCCTGTGACTTTGATCTTCTCAGCGTTAACAATGATGACAAAATCACCAGTGTCCATATGCGGAGTAAATTCTGGCTTATTTTTGCCACGCAGGATATTAGCGACTTCGGTTGCTAGTCTACCCAAGCGTTGATCGGCGGCATCGACTAGATACCACTGTTGATTAATCGCATCTTGAGGGGGAATATAGGTTTTGGTCATGGTGGTTTTACTATCCTGAAATAATCTACCTGGAATATCTACCTGCAATAATTGACTGGAAATAACTTGGATTCATGTTTGTGCGGCAGCCCGATGAGAGAGTAGAGAAGCAGCCATGCGGGACGGAGTAGAAATCGGTTCGATCTGTTCTATTGGGGAAGCGGTCGCATCCGGTAAGAAAAACTGAGGCTGCGTATCGAACCAAACTTCGGTTGGAAAGGGAAAATCAGTATAGCCGACTCGCAACAGACACAAACCTGCAGCAGGGGCGGCGTACTTGACTTCGGCGCGGCGCTGCTGCTGCCAAATCTCAGTAAAATTAGCTAGCGATCGCTGTCCGCTGCCAACTTGAACCAGCAACCCCAACAATAAACGTACCATCCCGTACAAAAAGCCATCTGCCTGCAATTCAATTTGCACGAACGAGCCTTGCCGGTGGCATTCTGCTGCTTGGACTTCTACCCAAGAATGGGCGCGGCTAGAACCCGCTCGATGAAAGGCTGCTAAGTGATGGCTTCCAAGTAAAGGTTTTAATGCTGCTTGAATTAAGGATTCATCTAAAGGTGCATGATAATAATGCCAACTAAAAGCTTTGACAAATAAGTTCGGTCGGGGGTCTGTGTAGAGAGTATAGCGATAGCGCCGCCACTTAGCAGAAAAGCGGGCGTGCCAATCTGAACTCACCTCAGCAGAAGCGCGGATCGAGATATCCTTTGGTAAGCGACTGTTGAGAATAGCCGCCCAGCGGTGGGCTGGAATCGGACAATTGACTACGTTGAAATGAGCGACTTGGGCCGCAGCATGAACTCCCGCATCCGTTCTGCCTGCTCCATGAATCGCAACTGGATGACCTAAGACACTGGCGATCGCGGTTTCTATCTCTTCCTGAACCGTGCGCTGCTGCGGCTGTCGCTGCCAACCATGAAAATGAGTACCCAGGTATTGAATTACCAGGGCGACTCTACTTGTCGATTCAGGTTGCCAAACAGCCATTTCCAGATTGCAATAGTGTCTTAGACGAGTTCGATAATTGCCATTTCTGCGTTGTCACCTCGACGGCGTACCGTTTGCAGAACCCGAGTGTAACCTCCAGCGCGGCTACCGTAGCGATCGGGGACTTGCTCGAATAGAGCGTGTACGAGTTGCTTATCATAGATATATCCCATAGCTTGACGGCGAGCTGCTAGAGAGCCATCTTTAGCTAGGGTAATCATTTTTTCTGCTTCAGACTGTACGACCTTAGCCCTGACTTTGGTAGTAGTAATTCGTCCGTGTCTGAGTAGTTCGGTGGTCAGCGCTCGTAGCAGGGCGCGGCGCTGGTCTGCTGGTTTGCTGAGTTTTTTAATGCTATTGCGGTGACGCATGATCGTAAAAGGATGATGGATCGGGGGTGAAGGATGGATTGCTACATCCTTCTACTAAAGAATGTTTCAGGTAGGTTTAGAAGATTTTTCATGCGGGAGGGTAATGCCTAAGCGCTTTTGCAACGCTTCGATCACTTCCTCTGCTGACTTCTGACCGAAGTTTTTAATTTCTAGTAAATCTTCTTGGGTGTAGTCTAATAAGTCAGCTACCGAGTTGACCTGGGCTCGTTTGAGGCAGTTGTAAGCCCTGACTGAGAGTTGCAGTTCTTCAATTGGAATCTGACTGGTTGGATCTTCGTCGGCGGGGATTTCATCTTTCATCGCTGCCAGCGAGATGTCTTTTAAGGGTGTGAACAGGTCAACTAGAATGTTTGCGGCGGAAGAAAGGGCTTCTTGCGGTGTCAGACTACCATTTGTCCAAATTTCCATAATCAACCGATCTTTTTGCATCGAGCCGTCTACCCGAGCATCTTCAACGCTGTAGTTGACCTTACGAACTGGCATAAAGATCGAGTCAATTTGCAGGTAATCTATGGATGTAGCTTCATCGCGTCCTCGTTCGACTGTGCGATATCCCTTCCCTCGTTCGACCCGAAACTCCATTTCTAGTTTCGCCCCGTCTGCTAAGGTAGCTACGTACTGGTTGGGGTCGATGATTTCTACTTCTGCTGGTAGATCGAAATGAGCCGCAGTGACTGTAGTAGCGCCATGGACGAGCAATCGACCCGTTACGGCTTGCGAGGAGTGGCTTCTGAGGACGACTTCTTTCATCTGCATCAGAATTTCCATCACGTCTTCTCGCACTCCAGGAATCGTAGCAAATTCATGACTGACGCCTGCAATCCGAACGGCTGTGACTGCTGTACCTTCTAAGTTAGACAGTAAAATCCGCCTCAAAGCGTTACCTACCGTCGTTCCTTGACCGCGATCGAGAGGTTCCAAGACAAACTTGCTATATTGACTCCGATTCTCCTGCGTAATAGACTCAACACATTCGATTTGAAATTGCGCCACGGAGTAACCTCCCCTATTGTTAGCTCCTATAAGTTGGCATAGCAAACGCTTGCCTGAATTATTTGCCTGAATTATTTGCCTAGATTTCTGACCTGGATTATCCGTTCCGTAGCTTCAGCTTCTAGCTAGTTTTGGGACAAGATAACGCGATCGCCCACTGGACGAACGCGCAGGTTGCAGAAATTCCTACATTTCTTGGACATTTGAGTCTAGACTCGGCGGCGTTTGGGTGGACGGCAGCCATTATGTGGAATGGGAGTGATATCGCGAATTAGAGTAATTTCTAATCCCGCCCCTTGCAGCGCTCTAATTGCTGTTTCTCTGCCTGCTCCAGGTCCGCTGACCATGACCTCGATTTGACGCATACCTTGGTCAACTGCTCGCCGTGCAGCACTTTCAGCCGCCGTCTGCGCGGCAAAAGGAGTCCCTTTTTTCGCTCCTTTAAAGCCACTAGAACCAGCCGATGCCCAAGAAATCGCATCGCCATTTTGATCGGTGATAGTGACTATGCTGTTGTTGAATGTGGATTGGATGTAAGCCATGCCATTTGGTACGTTGCGTTTTTGCTTTTTCGTACCACTTTTTTTAGTTGGTCGCGCCATAGCGTTATAATCAGCTTAATTTTGCTCTACTCAATTCAAAAAGTCTGCTCGTGACAATAGGGAGTTATTTATTTCCCTGGAGCCTTTTTCTTCCCTGCTACTGTTTGTCGTCTACCTCGACGGGTACGAGCGTTTGTACGAGTGCGCTGTCCCCTGACTGGTAAGCCCATCCGATGACGACGACCCCGATACGTACCAATATCAATCAGGCGCTTGATGTTCATCGTCTCTAAACGCCTTAAATCCCCTTCAACTTGATAGTTTGCTTCTATCTCGTTTCTCAGAGCTGCTACATCGGCGTCGCCGAGATCTTTGACGCGGGTATCTGGGTTGACACCAGTAGTCGCCAAAATTTCTTTCGATCTCGTTAAACCGATCCCATAAATATAGGTCAGACCGATCTCAATCCGCTTATCTCGCGGAAGGTCTACACCAGATATCCGTGCCACGCTGTTTCTCCCTAGTCTTGCTTTGCTGCAACAATATCCACTCTTAAATGGTGTTAACTAAAACACCGTATCCGAACGATCGCCGCCGAATATCATTAATTAGCCTTGACGTTGCTTGTGTTTCGGGTTAGAACAAATAACCATTACCCTACCTTTACGGCGAATAACGTTACACTTTTCACAAATTCTTTTTACAGAAGCTCTAACTTTCATGACTTTTACATTACAAACTCTATATTATAATACTACGCTTGTAATTCTTGCAAGAATTTAACACTCATACCAAGTTTTCGTACTTGGGCGTTGCTAAAAATTAACTTCCTATTACTTCTTGCGCAATCTGTAGGTGATTCTACCTTTAGACAAATCGTATGGCGTAAGTTCGACTTTCACTCGATCGCCAGGTAGAATCTTTATATAGTTTCGGCGAATTTTACCGGAAATATGGGCGAGTACGTTAAAGCCGTTGTCCAAATCGACCCGAAACATGGCATTGGGCAGAGACTCCGTCACCGTGCCTTCCATCTCAATTAAATCTTGCTTAGACAAGTTGTTGATTCCTCAACTCTACTGATTTGTTGTGGAATTAGCTATAGCACTTTTAAACGCATTTTTCCACTGTTAATATATCTTATCGGAAATTTGGGAGTCGAGAGTCGGGGTAAGAGAGCTGAGGGAGCAGAGCTAGCCCAAGGGGCTGAGGAAGAGAAGAAAGCATTGTCTTACCACGTACCGCACCACACACTACTCATCTACCAACTAGTAACCCATTGACTACTCACTTTTGTTAAGCATTTACTGCTGTTTGTAGGTGAGCCGTCACTTCTTCCATCGACCGATCGCCATCGACTGAGACGAGTTGCTGGCGCTCGCGGTAAAAATCGATTAAAGGAGAAGTTTCTTGGTGATAAACTTCTAAGCGGCGACGAATTACCTGTTCGGTATCGTCCGCTCGTCCTTCTTTTTCTGCCCGCTTCAGCAACCGATCTATAACGATCTCTTCTGGTACTTCTAAATTCACCACTCGCGTAGAACTCTGGTTGAGCTTTTGCAACAGTTCATCTAAAAATACTGCTTGGCTGAGTTTGCGGGGAAAGCCATCGAGAATCCATCCCGATTGCGCGTCGCTCTGCTGAAGGCGTTCGGCAACGAGATCGTTGACTAGCTGGTCGGGAACGAGTTCGCCTCGGTCGGCGTAGCTTTGAGCCTTAATTCCCAGAGGCGTGCGATCGCGCATAGCTTGGCGTAGAATGTCACCAGTCGAGATGTGCGGAATCTGCCAGGAATCGGCAAGGTGTTTTGCTTGCGTGCCTTTACCTGCTCCCGGCGGTCCCAAAAAAATCAATCGCGGCACTATTTCACCATTCCTTCATAACGTTGGGAGATCACATAGGTTTGAATCTGTTTTGCCGTGTCAATTGCCACACCAACCAGAATCAACAGTGAGGTTGCTCCTAATCCTTGAAAAGTCGGGACTCTGGTGGCGCTTTCTACTGCTGTAGGAATAATTGCCACTGCTCCTAAGAACACGGCTCCCAAAAATGTCAATCGATTTAACACCCGTTCGACGTATTCGCTCGTAGCTTTACCTGGTCTTATCCCTGGAATACTAGAACCCATTTTCTTCAAGTTCTGCGCCAAGTCAACCGGATTCACGATTAGCGTGGAGTAGAAGTAGCTGAAGAAAACAATCATCACAAAGTAAACTAAAGCGTAAAGCCAAGGTGTAGAACCGCCAGGACTGATCGCGTTAGAGATGTTGATGACATACTCGTTTTGAGTAAACCTAGCCAAAGAAGCGGGCAGAATCAGGACGGCAGAAGCAAAAATAATCGGCATCACACCACCTTGATTCAACCGCAAAGGTAGATAGCTACTCCGCTCTAGATAAAGCTTGCGTCCTACTTGGCGGCGGGCTGAGATAATCGGAATTCGGCGAGTGCCTTCTTGAACGAAGACAATCCCGACGATCATGACCAAAAATACCAGCAATAGGACGACGACCCGTCCGATGGTTTCCCTACCTCCAGTCTGTGCCAGGGTGATGGTATCGCCCAGAGACTTAGGTAGAGAGGCAACAATGTTGACAAAAATCAACAGCGATGCGCCATTCCCGACACCGCGTTCCGTAATCAGTTCCGATGCCCACATGACAAACATCGAACCTGCGGTTAGCGCGATCGCGGTTTCAATTACGAATACTGGTCCTGGGTTGAGGGCAAACGGTCTAATCCAAATTGCTGCAATAAACGTACTTTGCAGGATTGCCCAACCCAAGGCAACATAGCGAGTCACTTGAGAAATTTGTCTCCTACCTGCCTCGCCCTCATTTTTCTGTAAATTCTCTAAAGCTGGAATCGCAGCTGTCAGTAATTGGATTATGATTGAGGCATTGATATAAGGCAAAATTCCTAAAGCGAAAACCCCCAAAGTTGAAAGTCCGCCGCCGGAAAAGATATCTAAAAAACCGATGACAGCACTATTATTCTGTACGCTTTGAGCAAACTGTTCGCGGTTGATTCCTGGTACAGGTAAAAATACGCCCAGGCGAGCCAAAATCAACATACCGATAGTTACAAGCAACCGTCCTCTCAGTCCAGCTGCTTGTGCCATCTGCATGAAAGTTTCTTGGGCTGTTGGGGCTTTATCTCGACTAATCATAAACGGCTACCTTTTTACTGCCATAGGCATCTGCTGCGTTAAATAACTTCAGAAGATAGCTACTTAACGACTTCACAACTCCCGCCAGCTGCCTCGATCTTGCTTTTAGCTGATGCCGTAAAAGCTGCTGCTTGTACTTTGAGCGCGACGTTTAATTCACCATCACCCAAAATTTTCAGTGGGGCTTTGGCATTTTTAATTATGCCTGCTTCTTTTAGTGAGGACAGGTTGACTTCCGTATCAGCAGCAAGCGAGGACAGCTTGCCTACATTAATCGTAGTGTATTCTTTACGATTAATAATTGGAAAGCCTTTTAACTTAGGTAAACGGCGATACAAGGGTTGTTGACCACCTTCAAATCCCGGTCTAGTACTACCACCAGAACGGGCTTTTTGTCCGCGCATTCCTTTACCAGCACTCGCACCTTGCCCAGCAGATACGCCTCGACCGAGGCGACGGGCACGTTTTTTTGAGCCTTTTTGGGGTCTAACGTCAGTTAGTCTCATAACTTTTTTAGTTTGTCATTCGTCATTTATTATTTGTCATTTGTCATTGGCAAGAGGCAAGAGGTGTTCTCACGCATCATGCACCACGCACCACGTAACGACCAATGGCGAAATGACAATCACACTATGTAGAGCTTTTCCACTGGAATGCCGCGTTCTTCTGCGACTTCGGCAAAAGTGCGGAGGGTGGAAAGAGCATTGACAGCTGCTCTAGCGTTGTTTAAGGGATTGTTGGAACCAAGCTGTTTGGCTAGGATGTTCCGCACTCCTGCTAGTTCTAGTACGGTTCTGACTGCGCCACCAGCAATTACACCTGTTCCAGGTGCAGCAGGACGCATCAATACTTTTGCGCCACCACCAGTGCCATTAGTTGGATGCGGAATTGAGTTGGATTTGGTCAAAGGGACATCAATTAAATGTTTTTTACCATCTGCTACGCCTTTTTTCACAGCGCCAATTACATCCCCAGCTTTACCAACTCCGATCCCAACTTGACCGCGTTCGTTGCCGACAGCAACAATGGCACGGAAGCTGAGTTTTTTGCCTCCCTTAACGACTTTGCTCACACGTCGGATTTGAATGACCCGCTCTTGAAAAGTCGTTTCTTTTTCTTTAGTTCGGTTAGCTTTGCGACGACCTGTTGCCATATTTAAATGCCTCTAAAAATGTCAATTGCTAATTGTTAATCGTTCATTGTTAATTGCGATCGACCATTAACTATTAACCATTAACCATTAACAATCTAAAAATCTAATCCCGCTTCCCGTGCTGCGTCAGCTAAAGCTTTGACTCGACCGTGGTAGAGGTTTCCACCTCGGTCAAAGACAACTTGTGATATGCCTTTAGCTTTAGCGCGTTGGGCAATCAATTTACCTACTTCCACTGATGCTGCACGCGTTCCTTTAGACGCAAGGGATTTCAAATCTGGGTCTAAAGTAGAAGCAGCTACCAAAGTATGGTGTTGGGAATCGTCTATAACTTGAGCGTAGATATGCTGGTGAGAACGAAACACTGCTAGACGCGGGCGTTCCGTGCTACCTACTACAACTTTTCTGATCCGACGATGCCGTTTTTCCCTGGATTCTCGACGACTGAGCTTCATAGTTACTTCTTACCTGCCTTACCAGCTTTACGTCTGACGGCTTCTCCGGCGTAACGAACGCCTTTACCTTTGTATGGTTCTGGCGGGCGCTTGTCGCGTATCTGAGCAGCGACGTTGCCGACTAATTCTTTATCAAAGCCGCTGACAATAACATTCGTGTTGTTTTCGACTGCGAGTTGGATGCCTTCAGGTGGCTCGATTTGTACGGGATGGCTGTAACCAAGGCTGAGGACTAAGTTGCGCCCTTGAACTTGTGCTCGATAGCCGACTCCCTGAATTTCCAACCGCTTTTGGAATCCTTGCGAAACTCCATCTACCATGTTTGCTACTAAGGTGCGGGATAAACCGTGGAGTTGGCGCGAGAGGCGAGATTCATCGTGTCGTTTGACTAAAATTGTGTCTCCTTCCTGTTCCACCGTAACGGCGCTAGGAAGGACGCGATCGAGTTCCCCTTTAGGACCTTTGACGGCAACGTGGGAGCCGTTGATGGTGACGGTAACTTTGCTGGGGATGGTAATTGGTCGTTTGCCGATTCGAGACATGATTAACTCCTTGTTTGTCATCGGTCATTGGTCATCACGTGGTGCGTGGTGCGTGGTGCGGGGTGTGTGAGAAGAGGTATGTTCTTCTCTGCTCCCTACTCCCTGCTTCCTACTGCTCCCTACTCCCTGCCATGACAAATGACAAGTGACGAATTTACCAGACGTAGCAGAGAACTTCGCCACCTAGACCTTGACGGCGGGCTTCGCGATCGGTCATGATGCCGTGCGAGGTGGAAATTATGGCAATACCAATGCCACCTAAAACTCGCGGTAATTCTTTACGGTTGGAGTAAACTCGCAGGCCTGGTTTGCTGACTCTTTTGAGCGCGGTGACAATCGGTTGGCGATTTTTACCCTTGTATTTAAGGGTGACTACCAGATTGCGTTTTACTCCTTCTTGTGCTTCTTCTTCAAACTGGGCGATAAAACCTTCTTCTTGTAAGACTCTGGCAATATTGCGAGTCATTTTGGTTGAAGGAATTTTCGTTGTCTGATGCCGCGCCATATTAGCATTGCGGATGCGCGTCAGCATATCAGCAATTGTGTCGTTAGCCGCCATCGTTTCCTCTTGTAAAATTTATTGATCTCGGAAGGGCATACCAAATGCTTTGAGTAAGGCACGACCTTCCTCGTCAGTATTGGCAGTAGTAATGATGGAAATATCCATGCCGCGAATTTGGTCGATACTGTCGTATTCGACTTCGGGGAAAATTAGCTGTTCTCTTACACCAAGGGTATAGTTACCGCGTCCGTCAAAGCTTTTGGGACTGATGCCGCGAAAGTCGCGAATCCGAGGCAAAGCAAGGTTGATGAAGCGATCGAGGAAGGCGTACATGCGATCGCCTCGCAGAGTTACCATGATGCCTACTGGCATCCCTTGGCGAATTTTAAAGCCCGCGATCGCTTTTTTCGCCCGCGTGACTACGGGTTTTTGACCTGCGATCGTCGCTAGCTCAGTTACAGACGATTCCAGTGCTTTAGCGTTTTGTGCTGCTTCACCTAAACCTCGGTTTATGGTGATTTTCGTTAACTTCGGTACTTGATGGACGTTTTTGTATTGAAACTGCTCCACCAATTGCGGCACGATCTTTTCTTGGTATATGCTTTTGAGTTTTGACGATGCCATAGTCTTTCCTTGTTTACCCTGGTCTTGGTCAGGGATTTTTATTTGTCATTTGTTTGTCATCTGTCATTTGTCATTCGTCAATGATTGACAACTGATCACTAACGATTAGCGACTAATAAGCAGTGACTGGCTATTTATCGATGATTTCGCCTGTTTTTTTCAACATCCGCACTTTTTTCCCTTCTTTGTTGAAGGTATAACAGATCCTGCTAGCAACGTTTTGCTTCGTGGAATAGTGCATGACATTGGAGCTATGAATGGGAAATTCTAAGGTGACGATGCGACCTGATTCCCCTTCTTCTCTGGGTTTGACGTGCTTGGTTTTGATATTCACGTCTTTAATAATTACTTGGCTTTTTTCTGGAATTGCCCGCAGAATTTCGCCGACTTTGCCTTTATCTGCTCCAGAAATTACCTGTACCGTATCGCCAGTCTTGACGTGCATTTTGTGGCGAATTGGCTTATTTTCTTTGGCTCCTTTTCTCTTTGCCATTACAGCACCTCCGGCGCTAAAGAAACAATTTTGGTATAGTTTTTGTCCCGTAGTTCTCTAGCTACAGGTCCAAATACCCGCGTTCCTCTGGGATTGCCATCTTGGTTGATAATGACAGCAGCATTGTCGTCAAAACGAATGCTCATACCGCTATCGCGTCGCAAACCTTTGCGGGTACGAACGATTACCGCTCGCACGACATCGGATTTTTTGACTCCCATGTTGGGAATAGCATCTTTGACGACGGCGATAATGACATCGCCGACATTTCCGTAACGGCGATTACCAGCGCCAAGGACGCGGATACACATTAGTTTACGCGCCCCACTATTGTCTGCGACGTTGAGATAGGTTTGGGGTTGAATCACTGTTGTTCTCCCGTTGTGGTAGTTGCAGCAGCGATCGCGGTGGTGGGGCTATCGAGAATTTCTATTACTTCCCAGCGTTTTGTACGGCTGAGAGGTCTAGTTTCGCGAATGCGAACGCGATCGCCTTCTTTACACTTATTTTCTTCATCGTGAGCTTTGTAGCGCCGAGTACGCACGACAATTTTGGCGTACTTGGGATGAGGAGAGCGGTTTTCTACCGCAACTACCACAGTCTTTTGCATTTTGTCGCTCACGACTAAGCCAACTCTTTCTTTGACTGCCATCGTTACTTACTCTTCTGTTACGGGTTCGGCTGCATTTGTGTTTGCCACTTGGCGTTCGCGTTCCACCGTGAGCAATTGCCCTAACCGATGTTTGGCGTGCTTGATTTGGTGCGGTTTTTCTAACTGGCGGGTTGCTTTTTGCAAGCGCAGATTAAACAATTGCTTTTTCACAGCAATAATTTCTGTCGCTAACTGTTCGTCGGTTAAGTCTCTAGCTTCTGAAATCTTAGGTAGGGGCATTTATACCTGCTCCTCCTCGCGCATAATAAACTTCGTTTGAATTGGTAATTTATGAGAAGCTAATCGCATCGCTTCGCGAGCAGTTGCTTCTGGTACGCCAGCGATTTCAAACAAAATTCTTCCTGGCTTGACTACGGCTACCCAAAATTCAGGCGAACCTTTACCAGAGCCCATACGGGTTTCAGCCGGTCGCATGGTGACTGGTTTATCGGGGAAAATCCGAATCCAAATTTTTCCACCACGACGGATATAGCGAGTCATGGCGCGACGGCTTGCCTCAATTTGCCGCGAGGTAATCCAAGCTGGTTCTTGAGCTTGAAGGGCAAATTCACCAAAGTTGATGTTGCTACCTCTAGTGGCAAGTCCTTTCATTCGTCCGCGTTGTTGTTTGCGGAATTTTGTTCTTCTGGGGCTTAGCATGTTCTGACTCAGGGGTTAGGAGTTAGGGGTTAGGAGTTAGGGATTGAGAACGGCAGACAAGGAATAGTGTATTCCCTCACCTCTCGCGCCTCGCTCCTCATCCCTCATTAGAACGGTCTTCAAACTGTTGCCGTCGGCGTTGTTGTTGGCGGCGGCGTGGTTGATTAGTTCCTGGGGTAGGTTGCGGTTCTTGTCCTGGAATAATTTCTCCCTTAAACGCCCAAACCTTAATTCCCAAAATGCCGTAAATGGTTTTTGCAGTGCAGTAGGCGTAGTCGATATCTGCCCGTAAGGTGTGCAATGGCACTCTACCTTCCCGCGTCCATTCAGTACGAGCAATTTCTGCGCCGTTGAGCCGACCGCTGACTTGAACTCTAATACCTTGAATCCCTGCTCGTTGAGCGCGTTGGATCGCTTGGCGTACCACGCGGCGGAAGGAGACGCGGCGCTCTAGCTGTTGGGCAATGTATTCGGCAATTAAAAAGGCATCGGCATCAACTTGAGCCACTTCTACTACGTTGATCCGAATCTGACGTTGGCTGCCGAGGAGTTCTTGAAGTCCGTTGCGGAGAGCTTCAATTCCAGCTCCACCGCGACCGACGACCACGCCAGGCCGAGCGGTGCGTAACTCTAGTTCAATTTGATCGGCTTTGCGCTCGATGCGAACGTCGGCAATTCCGGCGTTGTTGGAGGCGTAGCGACCCAGTTTTTGCTCGATGTATTGCCGCAGTTTGTGGTCTTCTTGGAGAATTTCAGGATATCGCTGTGGTTCGGCAAACCAACGGGAATGATGCTCTTTGGTAACGCCGAGGCGAAAACCAACTGGATGAATTTTTTGTCCCATTTTGAGTAGTGAGTAGTGAGTAGGGAGTAAGAGTAGCGAACAATTAGTTCGCTACTCCCAATCTCATTGAGCCGCTACGGCGATCGTGATGTGACAGGTCGGCTTGCGAATCTGATACGCTCGCCCTTGGGCTCTCGGACGGAAGCGCTTCAGCACTGGTCCTTGGTCGGCATAAGCTTGAGTGATTTTCAGCTCGGATGGTTCTAAACCAGCGTTGTGTTCGGCGTTAGCAACGGCGGAGCGTAGTACTTTCAGCACTGGTTCGCAGGCACGGTAAGGCATGAACTCTAAAATAATTAGTGCTTCCCGGTACGATCGCCCCCGAATTTGATCGAGGACGCGCCGCACTTTAAAAGGAGACATGCGAATGTAACGGGCGATCGCTTTGATTTCTTGTGTATTAGTTGTGTTTGTAGCCATAACTTTCTCCGTTTTCGTCATTCGTCATCTGTTATTAGTCATTAGCTAGAAACAAATGACTAATGACTCATGACAGACTACCTACCTGCTTTTTTGTCGCTTTTGGCGTGACCGCGAAAGGTGCGGGTGGGGGCGAATTCACCTAATTTATGTCCTACCATTTGTTCGGAAACATAGATCGGTACGTGCTGCCTGCCATTGTGAACTGCGATTGTGTGACCGACCATCTGCGGCAAAATTGTCGATGCCCGCGACCAGGTTTTAATTACCTGTTTTTCGCCTCTGGAATTTAGCTTTTCAATCTTGCTCAGTAGACTATCGGCGATGAAAGGACCTTTTTTTAAAGAACGACCCATAGTTTTATGTGGTTGGTAACTGGTAGTTGGTAGTTAGTAATTGGTGAGTCAGGCAAGAGGCGAGAGGCAAGAGGCAAATTTTGACTTTTAACTTTTTTTGACTTTTGACTTCCTATTACCCATTACCCATTACCCAAACTTAGCTTTCGCGCCCGCCACGACCGCGCTTGGAGGATTTGCGACGACGACGGACGATGAGAGCAGAACTTGGTTTTTTTCGCTTGCGGGTCTTCATGCCCAAAGCTGGTTTACCCCAAGGGGTGACCGGACCAGATCTACCAATGGGTGCTCTACCTTCACCACCACCATGCGGGTGATCGACAGGGTTCATGACGCTACCCCGAACGTGGGGCTTTTTGCCCTTCCAGCGAGTACGACCAGCTTTACCAGCACTCAAGTTTCTCGCGTCGGTGTTACCAACTTGCCCGATCGTGGCGTAGCATTCGCGGCGGATCATGCGGACTTCGCCAGAAGGTAATTTGAGGCTAACATAGTTGCCTTCTTTAGCTACGACTTGGGCGCTAGCACCAGCAGCGCGAACGATTTGTCCGCCACGTCCTGGTGTCATTTCGACGTTGTGGACGGTTGTACCGAGTGGTATGTTTGCTAGAGGTAATGCGTTACCGTCTTCAATCGGTGCGTCTACTCCAGCAGTCACGACTGCTCCCACTTTCAAGCCGTTGGGCTGAAGAATGTAACGTTTTTCTCCATCTTGGTAGTAAAGCAGGGCAATCCTAGCGTTCCGATTGGGATCGTATTCGATCGCCGCTACTTTAGCAGGGATATTGCGCTTGTCGCGTTTGAAGTCGATGATACGGTAAAGCCGCTTGTGACCGCCACCGCGAAAACGGGAAGTTATGACACCGCGATTATTCCGTCCTTTGGGATTGTGAACGTATTTTACTAGCGACTTTTCTGGTTCGCTTTTAGTAATTTCAGCAAAGTCAGAAACAATTCGCTGGCGCGTACTTGGGGTGTATGGTCTATAGGAACGAGTACCCATAATTTTTTTCCTTAGTCATTTGTCATTTGTCATTTGTCATTTGTCATTTGTGGCAATAACGAATGACCAATGACTGTCTTAAACATCCGGGAAGAGAACTTGTCTGATCTTGTCTTCGTCTCCAGGTGCTACTGTAACGATCGCTCGTTTGTACTGGGGCTTAAAGCCAACAAACCTACCTACACGCTTTTTTCTCCGAGGTTTGAGCAGAGTGTTGACTTGAACGACTTTGACTTCAAATAGGTCTTCGATCGCAGCTTTGATTTGCGGCTTACTAGCTTGAGGAGTTACATCAAACGTATATTTGTTTTGTTCCATCAACCGCGTGGCTTTTTCAGTCAAAATCGGACGGCGGACGATATCTGGCAACTGGCGGGGGTCGATTTTAAGCACTGTAGACCTCCTGAATCATATTAAGGGCGGATGATGTCGTAACAATCTTGTCAGCGTTGAGGATGTCGTAGACGTTTAATTCGTCGGCTGAGATCAGTGTCAGCTTAGCGATATTACGGGCTGACAAGTAAACGTTTTCCGTTTCTTCAGCGACAATTAATAGTACTTTCGTGCCTGGTTCTATTCCCCAACGAGCGATCGCTGCTGTCATTTCTTTTGTTTTTGGCTGCGATATCTGCTCGGCAAAGTCTTCTACTACAATCATGTCATCGGCTCTACTAGCAAAAGCCGTGCGCAATGCGAGTAGTTCCTCTTTGCGGTTCATCTTCAGGTTGTACGTTCTCGGTTTAGGTCCGAAGGTGACTCCACCACCACGCCACAGGGGCGATCGAATTGAACCAGCGCGAGCGCGTCCCGTTCCTTTTTGTCGCCAAGGTTTGCGACCGCCACCGCGTACTTCTGCACGGGTTTTAGTGTTGGCACTTCCTTGACGGGCATTTGTTAATTGCTTGACTAAGGCGCGGTGAACAATATGAGAAGCGCTTGTCTCTTTCGCCACTTTTAATTCAAGCGTCGCCTGTCCGACTGCTTCACCTTGCCAATTTTTTACTACACACTCAACCATTTTTTTGTCCTTTGTCCTTTGTCATTGGTCATTGGTCATTTGTCATTCGTTATATTGCTAATGACGGATGACGAGTGACTAATGACTAGCCAACTTTCTTAGTAGGTACAATATTGAGCAAAGCACCTGGTTTACCTGGAACTGCTCCTTTGATCAGTAATAGATTGCGTTCCGCATCTACCCGCACGACAGTCAGCTTGCGAATCGTGACTTGCGATCCGCCTAGACGACCTGCCATGCGCTTACCTGGGTAAACGCGACCAGGAGTCGTACCAGCTCCGATAGATCCAGGGAGGCGGTGATTTTTAGAGCCGTGAGACATAGGGCCTCGACCGAAATTATGCCGCTTTTGATAACCAGCAAAACCGCGACCGATGCTGTTACCGCTGACATCAACAATTTGCCCAGAATTAAATATATCTGCCGTAATTTGTTGTCCTAGCGTGTACTCGCTGGGATTGTCGAGGCGGTATTCGTGCAAATGGCGTAAAGCCGGGGCAGAAGATTTTGCTAAATGACCCAGTTCTGGCTTGCTCAGAGCTTTGGGTTTTACTTCTTTAAATCCAACCTGAATTGCGGTGTAGCCGTCAGTTTGTTTAGTTTTGATCTGGGTCACAGTGCAAGGACCCGCTTGAACGACAGTAACAGGAATAGCTTTTCCTGTCTCGTCAAATATCTGGGTCATGCCCAGCTTTGTGCCGAGAATACCAATAGACACGGGAATCGTTTCTCCTATTTAACTGGGTTGCATCGGAACCGGATTGCAAAGGTGGGATTCGGTTCTTACTATTTCTGCCGTCAGTATCTGTCCAGCCCGTTCGCCTTCAAAAGGTTTTCAGGCTGGAGTAGCGAGCGATCGCATGACTCGGTTAAAACCCCTTCATGCTTTTGGCTCGCAAAACACTCTACTGCAAAGCAGTTGCCAATGGCGAGAGAATCTGTGACACTGTCTAACTTGAGTAGGACTTAAGCAGCAAGCTACTTAGTATCCCATCCACGAGAACCTTAATGGTTCTCAGGTTTCACTTCTCTAAGATTTCATCAACCCACGTTTTCAGAATCTAGAGAAGCATCAGCAAGGCTAACAAATGCCTCACACGCGAGACTGCCACTAACGAGCTAAATGTGTAGTAGACACTCAAAAACAAATAACGCGCTTGCTTTACTAAGGATTTATCCTTTACCCTAGGGCTTAAACAAGCTGTCACCAACAATTATTGAGTTGAGTCTAGCTACCTTGTTTGGTCACGATCTAACAGTTTAAATCATGTATTGACAAATGACAACCGTTCGCTAGATTTTTTTAGGTAAGGGGTGAGAGGACAAGGAGGACAAGAGAGAGGTTGTAGGTCGGAGGTCAGAATCCTCTTGCCTCTTTTCACGCATCACGACGCGGCTCGATCGCGCCTTCGATCTGCGCCACCGCCCGCAACACAAGAGCGCATCACGCACCACAGAATATTAAGATAAGAATAGAATTAGAGGAAAATACTTAACGATGCCACTCCTGACTACTGGTAGTAAACTAATTCGCGATTTAGAAAAGCACGGTGCGCTCGGCGTGTACGCTCCTTTGGAAGGTGGGTTTGAAGGTCGCTATCGTCGCCGTCTTCGGGCTACTGGCTACACAACTTTAAATATTACTGCTAGGGGGCTGGGAGACTTATCGGCTTACTTAACCGGAGTTCATGGCGTGCGTCCGCCACACTTGGGTAAGAAAAGTGTAGGTCAAGGAGCAGCAGTGGGATACGTTTATTACGTGCCACCAATAGTCGGCTACAACTTGGAGCAGCTACCACCCAAGTCTAAGGGCTTAGTGTTGTGGATTATTGAAGGACACATCCTTTCAAATCAAGAAGTTGAATTCTTGGTCAATTTGCCTAGTCTTGACTCGCGAGTGAAAGTCGTGCTGGAAAGAGGGGGAGAACGCTATTTCCGCTGGCAGCCACTGAAAGATACCCTCGCACCTAGCTATCAAGCCGTATAAATACTCATCCGTACTGAAGGCAAAAAAATTTGGCAACAAATAATAGAAATTAATTTCAGGAGATATTCTTTTTTATCAGTTGCACATTAGCATAGAAGTGTGACTGAGATTGACAATGCCTTACGCTCTTTAAAGGAAGGTCACTGGTTCAAATTGATCTGCGGAGCCAGCTACCAGCATCTACCTGCGGTAAGAAATCTTACCTTGGCGTATACCCTGGCTGGCGCTGACTGCATTGATGTGGCAGCAGACCCAGCTGTAATTGTGTCGGCACAAACGGCGATTGGGATAGCAAGTACGCTGATGGACGAAGCTCGACGGCGCGGGTTTGGCGATCGGGAAGATTTGCCGTTATTGATGGTGAGCTTAAATGACGGTGAAGATCCGCATTTTCGCAAAGCAGAGTTCAACAAAGCCGAATGTCCTTCAGAATGCGATCGCCCCTGCGAACTAGTTTGTCCTGCCCAAGCAATCGTGTTTCATCGGCCTAGCGATGATTATTCTGGAATTGTGTCAGAAAGCTGTTACGGCTGCGGGCGATGTTTGCCTGTTTGTCCGTCGCAAATTATCTACACTCGCTCTTATGTATCTACACCTGGAGCGATCGCGCCGCTCGTACTGGCTACTGGTGTCGATGCGGTAGAAATTCATACCCAAGTGGGTAGAATAGCCGAATTTAAGCGTTTATGGTTAAGTATAGCTCCCTGGCTCGACCGCTTGAAACTAGTGGCAATTAGCTGTCCTGATGGCGATGGGTTAGTTGAATATCTCCAAAGCCTATATCGTTTAATTTCTCCCCTTGCCTGTCCGATAATTTGGCAAACTGACGGGCGACCGATGAGCGGTGATATTGGCGATGGCACGACCTTAGCCGCCGTAAAATTGGGTCAAAAAGTTTTGGCGGCTGACTTACCAGGATACGTTCAACTGGCAGGTGGAACCAACAGCTATACCTTTGCCAAGTTAAAGGCGATGGGACTGTTGAGGCTAAGGCAAAAGTCAAAAGTTAAAAGTCAAAACAATTACGACTTACGACTTACGACTTACGACTTTCCGACTCCCAACTCCCATATTTCAGGGATCGCCTATGGCAGTTATGCCCGCGTTTTACTGTCGCCAATTTTGCATCAAATAGAACAAACGGAGGTAGATCGAAACAATGAAAAAGCCATCGCCCGCTTGGAAGACGTACCGGAATTACTATGGCAAGCAGTAGAACTTGCCTATTCGCTGGTATCTCAACTGAAGTCTATGGAGCTGCCATAGAAAATTGCTAAACCTTCTTGCTATTGTTGACTGAATAGCTCTAGCCAGCATGACAAAAACAGACGATCTTCAGAAGTTGTTAGATATTCTGCCACTAGACATTAAAAATGTTTTAGAGCAACACCCACAACGGGACAGTTTAATTGAGGTGGTGATGGATTTAGGTCGTCGCCCAGAAGCTCGCTTTCCCGATCGCGCCGAGTACCTTGCTGAGTCTGGCATCTCCCACGATCAAATTAGGTATAGCATACAGCGCGTGGGACATTTTGGTGGTGACAATCGGGCAGGACTGGCGCAAACCCTGCACCGTATTAGTGCGATTAGAAACCGTGCTGGCGATATTATCGGTTTAACCTGTCGTGTCGGACGGGCTGTCTTTGGCACAATTGGCATGATCCACGATTTGGTAGAAACCGGACAGTCAATTCTACTATTAGGTCGTCCTGGAGTAGGTAAGACCACGGCTCTGCGAGAAATTGCCAGAGTGTTAGCCGATGACTTGAATAAGCGTGTCGTTATTATCGACACTTCAAACGAAATTGCCGGGGATGGAGATATCCCTCATCCAGCAATTGGAAGGGCGCGACGAATGCAAGTATCGCGTCCGGAGTTCCAGCATCAAGTGATGATTGAGGCGGTAGAAAATCACATGCCAGAAGTCATCGTGATTGATGAGATCGGTACGGAACTAGAGGCTTTAGCAGCTCGTACCATTGCCGAACGAGGCGTGCAACTAGTAGGAACGGCGCACGGCAATCAGATCGAAAATTTGATTAAGAACCCAACTCTATCAGATTTAGTAGGTGGTATCCAGTCCGTGACTTTAGGCGATGATGAAGCCAGACGGCGGCGGACGCAGAAAACTGTTTTAGAACGCAAGGCTCCTCCAACGTTTGAAATTGCAGTCGAAATGCTGGAAAGACAGCGTTGGACGATCCACGAAAGCGTTGCTGATACTGTCGATGCTTTGCTGAGAGGACGAATACCAAATCCACAAGTCAGAACTGTCGATGCAGATGGTAAAGTAACGATCGCGCGGGAGTCACCCACGCAACTGCGGGGAGTAGAGCAAGATGGTTTTGGACGTGGCTATGAGGTTGGCAATATCAGGCAAGAGGAAGAATCGAAGCGATCGCCTAGTATGAGTGTAGGCGGGTGGCGTTCGACTGGACGAATGATTCCTCTGACTGCTGTACCAGAACCAGCAACGCGGGAACAAGAGTTCGAGCGCCTGTTGGATGAATCTCTGGCTCGCAGCGATCGCTTTCACAGCGATTTAGCGCTGAATGCGGGTCCAAATGGGGAAGATTTACCCTTGCATATTTATCCCTACGGCGTGAGTCGCCATCAGCTAGAGCAAGCAATCCAAGTGCTGAGTTTACCCGTGATCCTCACAAAGGACATTGACAGTGCCGATGCAATTTTAGCTCTGCGATCGCACGTCAAAAACCAGTCTAAGTTACGCCACGTAGCTAAAGCCCGTCACGTCCCGATCCACACGCTCAAATCAAATACCATTCCGCAAATTATCCGCACGTTGCGGCGGTTGTTGGATATGGACGAGCCAGCCGTACCGGACGAACGAGAACTGAGTTTATTCATCCAAAATGGCAGCGAGGACGAACTCGATGCTTTGGAAGAGGCTCGTCTAGCAGTAGAACAAATCGTGATTCCCAAAGGACAGCCAGTGGAATTGTTACCTCGTTCGGCAAAAGTGCGGAAGATGCAGCACGAATTGGTGGAACACTATCGTCTGAAATCAGATAGCTTTGGTGACGAACCAAATCGGCGCTTGCGGATTTATCCTGCGTAGTGCATTCCTAAGCATTTGGACGAATAGAATTCGTGACTACACACACAAAGCCTGCCTCCGCAGGCTGAATAAATCTTTCTTCTATCATTGGTCTATCTCCAACCAAACCCACCTGTGCGGGTTCTATAACTATGATTTTTCTTAAGTCCGCGAAGGTGGACTTTGCCTTTGTAGCCGCGAATTCTATTCGCTGGGGGATCTAAAAACATGGAATATGACTGGCAGCCAAAGAAAGTTAGGGTAATTGCTGGAACACCTGTAAAAGTTCTTGACACATTAACAGTAATAGCTGCTATTATGGTTAAGGCTGATAAACGTTGGGGCGTAGCCAAGCGGTAAGGCAGCGGGTTTTGGTCCCGCCATTCCTAGGTTCGAATCCTAGCGCCCCAGTTTAGATCTTGATAATTGTTTAGAGGCTTTCTATTGAGGTGAGCGAGGGGAGCTGAGGAAGCTGAGGAGGCAGAGGGAGAAAGAGTAGCTTAATCTCTCGGCTGGAGATAAGCGGCTTTTTTGTGTAGAGATTTCCTGTTATTGCAGGGTTAGATCGGGTAAGCTTTCCCTTGGAATTTCAGATTTGGGAAAGATGAGTGCAACTGCTCCCACGATTTTAGCTTTGGATTTTGACGGCGTGATTTGTGATGGCTTGCCAGAATACTTTGCTACGGCTTGGCAGACATACTGCAAAATTTGGTCATCCTTGCAGACACCACCAGAAAATTTGACACAGCAATTCGAGCGCTTACGTCCGGTAATTGAAACTGGTTGGGAAATGCCAGTTTTGATTAGAGCTTTATTAACTGGGGTGACAGAAGCGGAAATATGGCAGGATTGGGGAACGCTCGCCCAAAAGTTATTGCAGCAAGATAATTTAACGGCGGCTGAGGTAGGAAAGCAATTAGATACGATCCGAGATGAGTGGATTTCTACCGATCTCGAGAGTTGGCTAGATTTGCATCGGTTTTATCCTGGAGTGCTAGAAAGATTGCACTCTCTAATTGATAGTCCGGTTAAACCAATAATTATTACTACTAAAGAAGGGCGTTTTGTCGAGCGACTTTTACAAAGACAAGGGATACAACTACCTAGTCAGTCAATTTTTGGTAAGGAAATCAAGCGCCCAAAATATCAAATTATCGGAGAGTTAATTGCGATCGCTACTCAAACACCAGTAGTTTTATGGTTTGTGGAAGATAGACTTAAGACTTTGCAACTAGTGCAACAACAAGCAGACTTGGAAGATGTGAGACTTTTTCTTGCCGATTGGGGTTATAATACCGCAGCCGAAAGAGAACTGGCGCAGCAAAATCCCCGCATTCAGTTGCTATCGCTAACTCAGTTTACTCAAGGTTTTTCGGTTTGGAACTAGATCGTAAACAATGATTTTTAAATATTTATCATCAAAAACTCACAAAAAATAAAAATTGAATATAAGCTAAAAGCTAATAGCCGAAAGCTAATAGCTCAATATGCTCGACTTGACAAAAGTAGCGAAGGCGATGCAAGGCATCAGCCAACATCTAAGTACGGAAGTAGCTGCAAGCCGCCAACGATTGGACTTGGCACAAGAGTTAATGACAGCAGCGTACAAAAATCAGGCAGAATTAATGCAGCGACAAAAACAGTGGCGCGATCGCATTTTATTCAGCACCGCTGTACCGATGGAACCGCTCAATACTTGCATCGATCTACTAGTGCCGCCTAAAACTCATACCGTTCTCGCTACAGATGGCTCTCAAATTGCTCCCAACCATCACGAAATTGCTTATTGTTATCTACTAAATATCGGTCGAGTGGTTTTGCACTACGGTCAAAATCGCCAACCTTTGCTCGATAGCTTACCGGAAGTATTCTATCGCCCAGAAGATCTATATACATCGCGTCAATGGGGTATCCGCACCGAAGAATGGATGGGTTATCGCCGTACTGCTTCTGAGGCTACCGTGTTAGCTGAATTGGCTGCTGCTGTTGTCGGGAGTCGGGAGTCGGGGAGAAGAGAGCTGGGGGAGCTGGGGGAGCAAAGAACACGCACCACGCACCACGCACCACGCACCACGCCCATTCTCGCTATGGTAGATGGATCGTTAATTTATTGGTTTTTGGAACAATTACCCTTAGAAGCACGCGATCGCATTTTGCCGCCTATTTTAGCAGCCTGGGAACAACTCAAAGCTTTGGGCGTTCCGATTATGGGCTATCTCAGTGCTTCTCGCAGTATGGAAAGCTTAAATTTTTTACGCTTGCAAGCTTGCATTCATGAAGTACCAGACTGCGCTAGTTTTTGTCCGAATCAAATTGAAAAAGCTCCCTGTCAAGTCCTCGAACCGTTACGAGATGCGGCGTTGTGGTCGATCCAATTGCAGCCAGGACAAAGGAGTACACTGTGGCGTAGTTCTGCCCGCATTTTAGAATTATATGGCGACTGTGCAATCTATTTTTGCTACGTTCATGTCGGTACGGAGATTGCACGGGTTGAGGTTCCAGCTTGGGTAGCTGAGGATGAAGATTTACTTAACCAGTCTTTAGGTTTGATGTTAGCCCAAGTACAGAAAGGTTACGGCTATCCTGTCGTGTTAGCAGAAGCGCACAATCAAGCAGTTGTCAGGGGCGGCGATCGCGCTCGTTTTTTTGCGATGCTAGAACAACAAATGATTAAAGCAGGCTTGAGAAACGTGGGAATTTCCTATAAAGAAGCACGTAAGCGGGGTAGTATTGCCTAAATGAAAAAATGCAGCCAAGTCTAACACAGTACGCTGGTTATTTCTGCATGGCATTGGAAGCAGAAGTGTGTTCTCGTGCCGAAGTTGTGAATTGGGTAGATCGTCTGATTGAGCAAAGCGAACATTTTGAAGATTGGATGATTGACTTATCTACTAGTCGAAACAAACATATCCTAGATATTTGTCATCTATTACGCGATCTACCAGGTACAGCCAACTTAGATATTTCTTTCAGATTGCTAGTTGCGAAATTAGGAAAACTATATCCAACTGTTTCACCAGAACAAACGAAGCTTTTAAGAAATCTATATGAACGAGTTGTTGATGCTGAAATTTCAGAGGACTTGAAGGGATATGTCTATCAAATTTTTTTGGATTTAGATTGTTTGGAGTCAGAAGTAGGTGATTGGTCTATGATACAGCAAGATTATGAAGAGTTACTTACTGTTGGAATCGATTACCAAGATTGGGTAGACTAGGTTAAATCACAAGTAGCTATATCTTAGATATCCTATTAGTAGTAGGGTGAGCATTGCCCATCTTACGATTTGCGGTATTAGCAAAACGGACATCAAACTTGTCTATAAATATTTTAGACTATGGAAACTAAAAAATACGTTTACTGGCAAGATGAGGAAATGTGGCTCGGATACTTAGAAGAATATCCAGATTACTGGACTCAAGCAGAAACCGAAGATGAATTGAAGGAGAATTTAGTCGATCTTTATAAAGAGTTAATTAGTGGAACAATTTCCAATGTCCGAAGACTGGCTGAACTTGAAGTATCGTGAAACGACGAGATTTAATTAAATATCTTGAAGAAATAGGTTGTGTGTTTGTTCGTCATGGTGGCAAACATGACTGGTATCAGAATCCAAGGACAAGAGTTTCTCAACCTATTCCGAAGCATCGAGAGATTAAAGAGCAGCTTGCTAAACATATTATCAAAATGCTCAGCGATGAGCGATAAATTATGGGGAGAAATAAGAAAAATAAAAGGGTAGACTATGCTACCCTATGAGAGGCGCGATCTGGTTCATACTTAACGCGATCGCCAATATTTAACCACAAATTACGAATTACGAATTACAAAGTACGAGTTAGAGTCTCGTATTATTCGCTCCAAATGTAACTTCTTGCACTTGTCCTAATTGCCCCAAAGGTTTAGCTTCTTCCTGATTGTAATTCACCAAGACCCCGCCAGCATTGCCAACTCTGAGTGACAGGCGCTCGTTAGCCGTCCAGGTACGCTGCGTTCCTTGGGGTAACTCACCTTCAAAGGCTTTCTTTCCATCTGCAATTACTCGCATCCAAGATTTGTCTTTGACAGTGATACCAATTTCAACTGGCTTAGTTTGCTTATTAGAGTTAGTAACTGGTTTGACTTTAGTTGGTGCGGGTTTTGGTTTAGCGACATTAGCAACGGGTAATGGAGTTTGTGACTGAGTATTTTGACTAATTTGAAAGTCAGAATTACTTAATGTTTGAGACAAAATACTGACAGCACCGATAATTAAGAGAATGTATATAGCGTAAAGATGGGAAGTCTGTAACTGAGCTGGAGGTAGGCTAACTCCTACTGGCTTCAAGCTCTGTCTATAGTCTTCTAAAGGAAAAGAATTAGCTAATTCTGTACCATCTAAATCTAATGCTTCAGCATATTGCTTGATGAAACCTCTGATATAGATTGGCTCAGGCAATTTATCGATATTACCTGCCTCAATCGCCCGTAAAAAACTCTGGCGAATTCGCGTGGTTGATTCAATTTGCTCTAGAGATATTTGCTTGTCTTCCCGCCTGCGGCGCAGAGCAGCACCTATCTGCGCCAATTTTTCGGCTCTTTGTTGTTCGAGCGTCTGAACGATTGGTTCTTGCTGCTGTTGCTGTTGCTGTTTCCACCGCTTCATAGATTTATCTGTTGCACTTCTTGACAGCACCTTACACCTGCACCCTTGTTGTAGATTTGAATTGATTTTGTAGATAATGAATTTCACGTTCTTCGAGCGGACGATAGCGCCCCAGAGGCAGAGCCGCGCCTGTGGTTAATTTTAGTTGAATCGAGCCGATCGCAGTCCGATGCAACTGGAGCGTGGGATAACCTAACTGTTCGGTCATGCGGCGAATCTGTCGATTTCTGCCCTCCCACAAAACAAATTCCAATCGCGTTTTATTGGCATCGCGAGATAGCACGCGCACTTGTGCCGATCTGGTCTTTCTCCCCTCTAAAACAACTCCCTTTCGCCATTGTTTTAACACTGATTCAGGTGGATGTCCCGCAACTGTGACTTGATATGTCTTGGAAATATTGTGACGGGGATGGGTGAGAGCAAACGTCAAGTCTCCATCGTTTGTCAGCAGTAACGCGCCTGTAGATTCCGCATCCAAACGTCCTACAGGATGAATCCCCTGACCTTGACGTAGATTAGCTGGCAGCAAATGCATCACCGTGGGTCTACCTCGAGGATCGTCACAAGTTGTAACTACACCAGTTGGTTTATTGAGTAGTAGATAAAACGGCTGGGGACGATGAGGCGATCGCAGTAGCTTTCCGTCAACTTCGATCTCGTCCTGACTTGGATCGGCTTTTTGTCCTAGTTCTACCACAATACCATTGCAGCGCACGCGACCGAGTTCGATCATCTCTTCCGCCTGCCGTCGGGAGGCAATTCCCCACTGAGAAAGAATTTTTTGTAGCCGTTCCTCCATTTGTCGATCCTTGACCCAGGTAATACCAATATATACGTTAACCTTCGTTGACTGGGGGTTACAGCTCTGTTTAGTTAACTTGGTTAATATAAATTTGTCATTGGTTATCGATCGTCGAGCGGTTCCAATTTGTCATTGCCAAATTTGTATTCCCGCACATAGTACAAATATTACAAACCAAATATTACAAATATTAACTACACTAATTTCAGCAACTGTTCTACCTCCATATTTCCCTTGAATCCGAACCATTTAGAGCGAGACAAGACTGCTAGGCATCGACTTATAAGTAAAGTGCTGTCTCCGGCACTATGGCTGTTTATCCGATCGCAAGTCGAGCAAGTATCTCATTTAGAGGTAGAAATTGCCAGCAGCGATCGACAAATCCTCTCTGGTAGTATTCCCCGCCTATCTATCTTTGCCGATCGCGTTGTTTATAAAGGTTTACATTTTGCAAAAATCCGCCTAATGGGGGAGGAAATGCAGACAAACTTACGCCAAACGATGAGAGGACAGCCGCTACAATTATTAGAACCTATGGTTGTCTCTGGGGAAGCAATGCTACAGGAAACAGATCTCAATGCTTCCCTTCAGTCAGATTTATTGTCTACTGCTTTAACGGAGTTACTATCAAAACTAGCTCCTAGCTGCAATCTCTTGCAAGCTCAAGTTGACTGGACTAGAATTGCGATCGCACCGGAAAGCTTACTATTACAAGGCAATTTAGTTAATTTCAGCCACACTATACCTATTACTCTTAAGTGCGGTTTGCAGCTTTCTAGTTGTCACGAACTACTGCTAACTCAACCCCAACTACAAATCTTTTCTAGCTCGCTTTGGGAACAATTAGAAGACTATGCTATAGATTTAGGTTCTCATGTCAATTTAAAAGAATTAACCTTGCAGGTAGGACAAATTGTCTGTCGCGGTAGCATTACTGTTATGCCTTAAAAAAAGTGAGTATTGAGTAGCTATCAGTGACCAGCGACTCTTTCTTTTCAAGCAACACGCATCAATTACCCATTACCAATTTTCACTTCAATAACGGCAACAACAAAGTGACGAAATAGTAAACTAAAGGAGCGGTAAAAACGTAACTATCAGCGCGATCGAGAATGCCACCGTGACCTGGGATTAATTGTCCTGAGTCTTTGACACCAGCATCGCGTTTCATCATGGACTCAGTAAGATCGCCCAATAGACTAGTAATTCCGATTAAAAAGCCCAAAGCTATACCCGTCCAAGGCGAACCAGCCCAATGAAGCAACCAGCCGCCAATCGCCGCTACAGTTACACTAGCAGTAACTCCAAATACAGATCCTTCCACAGTTTTTTTGGGACTGATATCAGAAAGGCGAGTGCGCCCGAAAAATTTACCAATAGTATACGCACCAATATCAGCTGCCCAAATACAAAAGAAAGCTAGGAGAGTGACTGTCAAACCCTGCGGTAAAGCAGCAAAATTTCCTTGCTTAACAAGATCGATTGTATCTAAATTTGGTAAGTAGCCGTCAAAAGGAATGTTGCTAACAGCAGGATTGCCTAGCGATCGCAATCGAATCCAATAACTAGGTAAATAGCCGCAATAAAATAGTCCCAAAATAGAAGTAGAAATATCGGCGATCGAGGCTAACTTTGGTAAAAATAGTAGATAAAAACAAATAAACGTTCCTGCTACTGGCATGACGGCATCGGCTAAAGTGGAAGAAAAAGTAGCGATTGCCAGTAAAGCTAAACTGACGACTATCGTTGTTTTGGCAGCAGGTGCAATTCCCTTAGCTTTGACTAATTCAAAATACTCTAGTTGACCTAAATAAACGATCGCCATAAACATAAAGGTAAAATACCACCCTCCCAAGACGCTGGCAGTTAGGGCAAGAGCGATCGCGATAATTCCACTAATAATTCGAGACCAAGGCATACGGTAATTTTGAAGTTGGAATTTGAGATTTTGGATTACAGACTTTGGTTTCAATCCAAAATCTAAAAAAATTAAAATCGAATGGGATTAGTCTAGCTTTTCTCCACTCAAAATAAAAATGGGATCGACAGCAGCAAAGGTTTGCTGGTTGCCTCTTTGCTCTAGACGATTGACAGATGACTGGACGACATCGATATTTCTAGCATGTAACTCAGCTAAACCTTGAGAAATAGCATATAAACTTTCTAAATTACCTGCTGTGGTAACGACTCTACCTTGTAGTGGTAGATATTGCCAAACAGCTTTGAGAATGTCTTTGATCGGACGACCACCTTCAATACAAACTCGGTGAGGAACTTGAGGTAAATTTGGCAAGCATTCTGGGGCGCTAGCTTCTACTACTTCAACATTTTTCACATTAAAGCGATCGCAGTTGCGACGGATCAAGCTAGCAACTTCGTCATCTCGTTCGACTGCAATAATTTGCGCTTTTGGACACAATAAGCCAATTTCTACGGGAATCGTCCCCGTTCCTGCGCCGATATCCCACACCAAGGAGTTTGGTTGTAACCTTAGTTGGGAAATCAGCAACAACCGAATTTCTCGCTTGCTCAATGGAATGCCTGGCAAGCGCTCAAATAAATCGTCAGGAATGCCTGGTGTGATGTAGGGCCAGAGTTGGGAAGGCATAGAAATCAGATGAACAACATTAGCTTGCCCCAGCAGCAAAGGAAAGCTCTCAACAATAAGAACTTAACATCACTCGCACTTTTATACATTCTGTCTTCTGTTTTTTTCAGAGTCAGCAGTGAGTAGTGAGTAGTGATGAGAAAAGTTCCTTTATCTGTTGTCTGTCGTTAAGTAGTGAGAAGTGAGTATGCGAAAACTGCTAGCGAAGATTGGGAAATCCAGTGGTTAACCAGAGGAAACAAAAGGTTAAGCTAACAAATGTCAGCTTTGAGCTAGCTTTAGTTTACACGAGAGGCAAGATGACGATTTGGGTTAACGAGCAGATCGATCCGTCTGGAATGATACACGCCTGCATTGCTTGCTGTGACGAAACGCAAGCGCAAGCTTGTCATGAGTCTTACCAACAAAATTTGACTGAAACACAAAAAGCAGCTGGCTGGGAAGCTAGACTGCGAACGGTAGAATCGTGGGATGAAGTGCCAGTCAATGCTTTGAAACTTGACTGAGCAAAATAGAGCGATCGCGTCGGATTTTTTTAGATGACGAAGTCAAACCATCGCGATCGCATTTTGGAGCTTGAGATTTATTTTGCTGAAACATGGAATTGGTAGTTGGTAATAGGTAATTGGTAGTCAGGATCGATCGACAACCAATGCAGCAATAATATTCTCAGCCTCCAACATTGCAGCCACCTGTAAAATCTTCCCCTCGTTGTAAGGTGCGGCAATCAATTGAACTCCCAACGGTAAAGCGTTCGGGCGCACAATTGGTACAGATAAGACAGGTAAACCAATAAAAGATAGTGGCTGAGTAAACAACCCTAAATGGGGACGAACTAAAATTTCCCGTTCATCTAATTGAATTGTTTGTTGTCCGATGAATGGCGCAACACAGGGTGTTGTAGGAGCTAGAATCAGATCGACGTGTTGAAAAATTGCGCGGACGCGATCGCGAAACCAGCTTCTAAATCGCTGCGCCTGAAGATACCAACTTGCAGGAATCATCGCCCCAGCCAAAAAGCGATCGCGGGTAGCCGGATCGAAATCTTCAGGACGCGATCGCAAGTTTGCTAAATGCAGATTTGCCCCTTCACAAGCTGTAATGACAAAAGCTGCTGCTCTAGCGCGGTGCGCTTCTGGGATGGTGATGTATTGCGTCGTACCTAAAGCTTGAGCGACTCGTTCCACAGCAGCTAAAGCTTCCGGTTCTGCACCTGTACGAAAATAATCGTCGGCAATAGCAATGCGTAACCCGTCAATGTTGTATGGAGACGTACCATTATTTTCTGCAGATATAAAATTTTGCGTCTCTTCAGGAGGACGCTGCGTGCAAACCGGATCGCGACTGTCCCATCCTTGCAACACGTCAAATGCGATCGCCGCATCTCGTACAGAACGGGTAAACGTGCCAACGTGGTCGAAACTACTGGCAAATAAAAACGCTCCCGCTCGCGATAATCTGCCATAGGTGGGTTTGAGTCCGTAGACACCACATAAAGCCGCAGGGACGCGAATAGAACCGTTGGTATCGGAACCCAGCGTCAGGGGAACCATCCCCCCAGCTACCGCCGCCGCCGAACCTCCAGAGGAACCTCCTGCGATGCGATTTGTGTCATGGGGATTGCGGGTTGCGCCGTAGTGAAAATTTTCTGTAACAAAACCGTAGGCGTATTCGTCCATATTCAGCGCCCCGACTAAGATTGCTCCGGCTTGTTTTAGCCTGGCGATCGCAGTAGCATCTTGGCTAGCGGAAGGATTTTCCGCATTGATTTTCGACCCCGCTAGGGTAGTTATCCCAGCAATGTCAAATAAATTTTTCACCGCAAAGGGAACGCCAGCCAAAACACCTGGATCTTGTCCTGAGGCGATCGCCCGGTCGATATTTGCTGCATCTGCTAATGCTGTTTCGCTCGTGACGGTGGTAAAACAATTCAGTGCTCGGTCGCGTGCTGCAATTCTGTCTAGGGTAGCGATCGTAACTTCTACTGCGCTCACCTGTTGCGCGCGCACGGCTGTTGCAATGGTTACGGCATCAGCAAGGTTTAAGTTCATGCTCTCATCTTAAAGCAGGTTAAAACTAGACGATCGCGCTTGTTTGATGTTCGAGTGCTACTGACTGCTGTTTGCGACTACCTCTGCCCATAGACTGGTTTAGATAGTTAACTGGGGGAAAAATTTATTCATAAACCTTTACAAAGTTTAGTACAATGAGTTGTAAGAAATAAGTATTTATTCTTAAACGTCATGATGACGGAACAATTTCCCTGGCTAACCGCGATTGTCCTGCTACCCCTCGTAGCTTCCCTACTCATCCCCGTACTGCCCGATCGAGATGGCAAGCGCGTGCGGTGGTATGCCCTAGGCGTGGCGATCGCGGACTTGGTTCTGATGTGCTACGTTTTTTGGCAACATTACGATGCAGGCATCGCGACTTTTCAGTTAGCAGAAAAGTATGCCTGGGTTCCCCAATTGGGTATAAATTGGGCTGTCTCAGTTGATGGTTTATCTGTCCCGCTCGTACTGCTAGCAGGACTGGTGACGACACTTTCGATATTTGCAGCGTGGCAAGTCGATCGCAAGCCCCGCTTATTCTATTTTCTGATGCTGGTGCTGTATTCTGCCCAGATTGGGGTGTTTGTCGCCCAAGATATCTTGCTGCTATTCATTATGTGGGAGATCGAGCTAGTCCCCGTTTACCTGCTCGTCTCGATTTGGGGTGGACCGAAACGACGCTACGCAGCGACAAAGTTTCTTCTCTATACCGCACTGGCTTCTATATTTATTCTCGTTGCAGGGCTAGCACTGGGTTTCTACGGCGGCAATCCTACCTTTGATATGGCAGCTCTGGCTCTGAAAAATTACCCGCTAGCGCTAGAGTTGCCGATTTACGCCGGATTGCTAATTGCCTTTGGCGTGAAGCTAGCGATTTTCCCCTTGCATACCTGGCTACCCGATGCTCATGGTGAAGCTTCTGCTCCCGTATCGATGGTTTTGGCTGGCGTGTTGCTGAAAATGGGTGGATACGGGTTGATTCGCTTGAATTTGGAAATGTTACCCCACGCGCACGTTTACTTTGCTCCAGTGCTGGCAACTGTAGGCGTAGTTAATATCATCTACGGTGCATTGGCTTCCTTTGCTCAGTCCAATATGAAACGTCGCCTCGCCTACTCGTCCGTTTCCCACATGGGATTTGTACTACTAGGTATTGCTTCTTTTACGGATGTGGGCATCAGCGGCGCGCTACTGCAAATGCTTTCTCACGGTTTAATTGCCGCAGTCTTGTTCTTCCTTGCAGGCGTAACGTACGATCGCACTCATACATTATCTATGGAAGAAATGGGCGGGATCGCTCAGGTCATGCCCAAAGTCTTCGCCTTGTTTACCATAGGCGCAATGGCATCGCTAGCACTGCCTGGGATGAGCGGTTTTGTCAGCGAGATCTCGGTCTTTGTGGGTGTAACTACCAGCGATATCTATAGTTCCACCTTCCGCACGGTTACGGTATTTTTAGCTGCTGTGGGGCTGATGCTCACTCCAGTTTACTTACTCTCAATGCTGCGTCAGGTATTCTACGGTTCGGGTGTAGCCCCTGCCTGCGTTTTGACTAGCACTCAACTGCGGACGGATTACCAGGATAGTCAGGAAGCAGTCTGCTTCGGAACTGATTGCGTGTTACCTGGAGAGGCAAGATTTGGCGATGCCAGACCGCGTGAAGTGTTCATCGCCGTCTCGTTCCTGGTGCTAATTATCGGTATTGGGTTATATCCCAAGCTGGCTACGCAGATGTACGATGTCAAGACGGTTGCGGTTAACGCCCAGATCCGCGAATCTTACGTCCAAATTGCTCAGAGCAATCCACGCATTTATGCTAGCGGCTTCTTGGCTCCTCGGCTCGATCGACCCGAACTTGCCACTGTACCGACGGGTGTTTTAAAGTGATTTGATTCTGTACTCCTGTTTGCAATAGAGCGATCGCTTCTGGTGGGGCGATCGCTTTTTCATTAGCGATCAAACTTTTCGCATCTGCTGGCTGTCAGGATTGAAACCACGGGAAAAACGGGTGCTGTTGTCATAGCAAGCACCACTTAAGTTAGCTCCGTACAGTTTGGCGTAGTTGAGTTTGGCTCTGCGTAAATTTGCTTCAGTTAGTTTTGCCCCGCAGAGGTTAGCGCGCGTCAGGTTGGCATTAATGAGGTTTGCACCAGTCAAATTAGCTCCCCACAACTTTGCTTTAGCTAAATTTGCTCCCTCTAGGTTAGCTCCCCACAAGTTGATTCCTACTAGGTGAGCGTTAATCAGCTTGACATTGGCTAGATCGGCTTTAGTAAAGTCTCTTTCGCCTGCTGCATAGCGTTTCAGCAGTTCTTCAGCATTCATGGTTATTTACAAGTGTAGGCGATCGCATCCTACCTTCAATCTTGCCTTATAGCTAGAAGACGCGATCGCATTTATCTACTGCTAAGAGTGCATTTGCCTCATAACCAAAATTGGCGATCGCCTTCTAGCAAACCTGGATAAATGCCTTGCAACCGCCGATAAGCCATGCGATCGGAACCAAAAAGCGGTATTGGTAAGCGCGGCTCGTTCAGCGAACCATGATGTAGCAAGGTGAGTTTCAGAGTTGCTTCTACTAAACTTTCTAACGATACTTGATGTCCTTGCTCGTGAATTCTCAAGCGAAGAGGCAGAGGCAAACCAATTTTCGCTGAATTCAGTTCTGTCGTGACTAAAATAACTTCCCGCACCGATAAGCGCAGTGCTAATCCTGGCGTTGGTGCTTTAATAACTTCTGCTTCCCAGTTGTAGAGCCGAGGAATACCAGACTTATAGCACTCAACTAGAATAAACTCAGAACCAATTGCTTTCGCTCGTTCTTTTAAATGCTGCACTTCATTACCACAAAAGCGTCCATCGCGGTAAATTAATACGACTTTACCTCTCAGTTGAACTGCGGGAAGAAAGCTTTCTAAAATTCTTTGGGGAATTTCTTCTCCTTCAATTAAAGCATCTTCTAATTGATAGCGAATAAATTCTCCTTTTCGTCCGTACAGACGCACGCTAGCGCAAGCATTCATAGTTCCAGAACCCCTCTTCTTGGCGCTTCTAGAAATATCTAATCCGATGAAATAGTCGGCAATTCCTAATGGTTCAGCTAACACAAAAGGCAAGTTCCCCAACTTGGCTAAAATGCCTGGAATTACCTGATTCAATAAATATTTAGCTTCGACGCTTCTTAAAGTATCTTCATAAATCACTTGACTAGCAATTCCGCGTCTGAGCAAGCGCGAGTAAATCCAAGAATACAGGCTACCTCCTTCTGTATTATCGCTGTGGCGATCGCTAGTTGGTAAAAATGTCAAAACTATATCGGGATGATTTACCATCAATTCATCGACAGCTTCTTCAGCTTGTGCTCTAGCTTCAACTCCAGGTAAATTATCTACTAATAATGCCTTTTTGTTTTCAATCGGCAGAAGGGTTTCAAAGCCGTAGCGTTTGAGCCTTTGTTGTGTTTCTTGCAGAAAAGAATTTACTGGATAATCGCAAAGTTTCAATGCAGCAATACGAATTGGTCTTGATAAATCGCTAAAATCTTCATGACGACGATACACGCCACCTTTGGATAAACCAGATAAAATTTGACTTTGAACTCCAATCTGATTTTTTCCAAACACCAATTTTGTTTCTGATAGTTTAACTGATGGAGAGAAGAATAATTCAGGATATCTGCGGCTATTTATACTAATCTTCAGTTGAAATCCATAAGTAGCTAAAGTTTGTCCGGCTTCTTTTTTGTACAAAGCTAAGAGTTCTTTTCGTTCTACATAGGGGATTTTAGTTGCCGACAATAGCTTTCCATAGTCTACATCGAATTTTTTAGCAGTTTCTGCTGTTACGCAAGGACGTAAAGCTGCCATCGCATAGTAAAATGGTTGTTGATTTTTACCAAACTGTACGGCAACAACTGGCTGTTCTTTCGGTGCTTCTATCAATGCTTGTTTGCTAATTGCACCCGTTGCATCCTCAAGCAATTTCTCTTTATGTTCGGCGATAGTACCTACAATGCCAGTTATTGTAGCAAAACTATTACGTTCGATATCTCGCACTTTTAAACCAATTAAAAGTTGCTCTAGATTCTGTCGATAGGGATGATTATTATAAAATTCTTCTAGATTCCTTTGGTAAACGAAACTACTATGGACGGTAATCGTTAAAGCTGGCTGAAGCCGCGCTTGAATTTCAATCGTTTCTGCCCAAAAATCAATTTCTCTTTTGACTTCTACTTGATTTACTGATACTACAACTGGAGATGAAAAACGGCAATTTATTTTTAAAACTCTTACTGCTAACTGTGAAAGAATCTCCGGTAAAATCTGTGGCTGCCTTACCCATTGTATTGCATAAGTGCGATCGCCAATCTCTTTTTTTAACTCTTCACTAATTTCTAGCAGTTTCTCTCGCCACTGTTCTTGACTTGGCATTTGTCGAGCAGGTTTGGCTAAAACCCAGAAAAATTTATTGTGCCAAATAACAACCACATCAGGAAATTTTTGACTGAATCGCCAACTAAAGCTATTACCAATTTTTCGGTCGATCTCTGGAGTTAATCGAAAACAAATAGAATTTTTCAGAGCGATATCTAGAAGTGAAATTTCACTTAGAAAAGTTGGAATTGAAGTAACTGGAAGAGATTCTTGAACAATATTATTCATGCAGCCGCCTCAGATATGGCAAATTTACAAATAGAATTAAAAGTACAATAGCGGCAACTTATGCCTGGATTAGGTGGATAAATTCGATGGAAATCATCAAATTGCTGGCGATAGCGATATAAATCTTTTTGATGCCGTTGAGAAAGCGAAGATAATTCTATTTGAAACGATTTGAGTATGCTAGATGAGGCAGTAATTCGCTCTGATTGTTGACAATTCTCTAAGTTATAAAATGAAGCAACAGCTTTTTGCTGCGGGTAGATATAGCTAGCGGCTAGTAAATAAATATACGCTTGTCGGCGATCGAAGTCAGATTTTCCAGTTTTAAAGTCTACTATATGAAGCGTTCCATCTTCTTCTTGTAAAACGCAGTCCATCGCGGCATATAGGTTAAATGTGTTATTTCCTTGCTGGATTACAATTGGTTCTGGAAACCCCTCATCGCCTCGACTGAGTTTAATAATTTCCTTACCAGCTAGAAACGGATTGTTCTGATAATTTTCTAGAATTTGAATAACTTTTGTTCTAACTGAATCTACTTCTTGACTCAATTGCAAAACTTCTGATATTTGAGCGATCGCATTTTTTTCAGCCGCGATTAAAGAGGTTTGATAAAACTCATAAATTCCCCTTTGTGCCAAAATACCGATTCGTTGATGTATGTTATCTCTTTGTAGTAGTTCTACAACTTGCGGTTCCCGTTTTCTTGCTTTGGTGAAACCCCTTTTCATATCGCAGTGTAGATGCTCTAAACCGACTGCTGGCGAAAATAAAGACAGCAAATTATAACTAGCAAATTCCCAAATTTTTGGCATAGCTTAACTCCTCATATTGCAGTGAATAAGAGACACACCTTTATATACCTAAATGCTGTATACTAAAGAAAATTGATTGTTATGACTATATTGACCATTTTAATCAACTTTGTCAAGATATATATGTAAGGGAAAAAAAATGAGTCAAAGTTTTGGTAAAGTTATTCGTCAAGCTCGTAAGGCAAGGGAATTTAGCCAGCGTGAGTTAGCCAAGTTAATTGGGGTAGATTACACTTACCTATCGAAACTAGAAAATGACCATGCTGGCTATCCTCCTAGCGAAGATGTGATTCATAAACTATCTTTGCATTTGGACTTACCAGAAGCAGAACTGAGACATTTAGCTGGTCGCATTACACCAGATGATACAAAAGTTTTTGAAGAACTAGTTAGAAAGTACAAACAAATGCCTGTCTTATTACGCCGAATGCGAGACGAGCCTGAATTTGCTCAGAAATTATTGAAAGATACAACCAACCGAGATTAGGAGAAATTAAATTGAAGGTTATCAAGCCTTATCAGTCTATATCCAAAAAAGAAATCGAGCATCGAGCATTGGATGTACTTCAGCGCGTGCAAGCAAAGCGTAAACGTCCTTTAAAGTTTCCGCTTGATGCGGGACACATGGCTGAATCTCTCGGTTTGGATATGGATTGCGGCGAAATAGCACCGGATGAACAAGGTGCGATCGCGGCTATGATTTTACCTACAGAACGTAAAATTATAATGAATGAAAGTAGTCTAAATTTGCCTAAAGGATTTGAAGAATCTTCAATTGCTCACGAAATTGGACATTGGGAACTTCACATTGACAAAAATGCAATTTCTAAATTTGTAGAACTGCAAGATTCTGGTGTGGAAACCACTGTTGAGCCTTTTCTCTGCCGTAGTGTTAACGCGCAGCAAGGAATTGAAAAGCAAGCACAGTATTTTGCTAGTTGCTTGTTAATGCCTCAATTTAAGATAGAAGACGTAAAGCGGGGACGCGATTTAACTAGATGGAAACATCTTTATGCGATGAAAGATGAGCTTGGTGTCACAATTTCTAATTTGACACATCGCCTACAAGACCTTGGTTTGATTTATATTCCCAAAGATTCCAAGCAAATTTATCTTGGTAAAGCTGGATCGTAATTTATTTACATTTATTAAAGAGCAAATTTACTCTTGCCCATACTAAATTAAAGAGTATCCTCCTTTTAGGAGCAGTTTTATGAATGAGACTGCACTTACTTTACCCTCTCCCCTCAAACTACACATGGAATTGACAGACGAGCAATTCTTCCAATTATGTCAGCACAACCGTGACTTGCAATTTGAACGCACAGCCAAAGGGGAAATATTGATTATGCCGCCAACTGGGGGAGAAACAGGCAACCGTAACTTTGAAATTACCGTACAGTTGGGAATTTGGAACAAACAGAGTAATTTAGGTAAAGGTTTTGACTCTTCCACTGGTTTTAAACTTCCGAATGGAGCTAATCGCTCTCCTGATGCTGCCTGGGTAAAACTAGAACGCTGGGAGGCTTTAACCACCGAACAACGAGAGAAATTTGTGCCTCTATGTCCCGATTTTGTAGTTGAGTTACTTTCTCCTAGTGATTCTTTAGAAGAAACTCAAGCAAAAATGCAAGAGTACATCGACCATGGTACTAAGCTGGGTTGGTTAATTATTCGGAAAACTCAGCGAGTGGAAATTTATCGTCCTAATCGGGATGTAGAAATACTAGAAAATCCTACAACTTTGTCAGGAGAAGATGTTTTACCAGGATTTGTACTAGATCTTAGACCAATTATTTCGTAAATTGCTATTAATATTACGCGACTTGTTTAACCCAAATTGCTAATCCACCACCACGACCGCGAGCTGCAATATAATCTTCAGTAATTAAGAAAAAGGCAAAAAAGGGGAGTTTGGAAATAGGTTGTTCCTCAAAATTTCCCGAGCTTTTACCACTATTAAACTTTCCCTGGTAAACGGTACGATTAAATAGCCGCAGTTGCATCTGGGTGAAGTCAAAAGCAAGTAAGTTTTTCTTACCTAAATACCGCGCTGGACCAGTAAGCTTAAATAGTAAAGAACCAAATTGAATTTGATTGCTAATTTCTAGGCGTTCCTTTGAATGAAATGAAATCTGCGCTGGTGCAATTTGAGGAATGTAAAAGCCATTTCCTTGAGCTACGCCGTTCTGTAGTTTGGCGTTACGTGGTGCTGTGAAGTAAAGCCGCCAATCACCCAGAAGAGATTCGAGGGGATATACTAAGCGTTGCTGTTTGGTTACTCTTTCGGCTTGTAATAAGGCGCTAACGACTACTTTAGCAGCAGGGCGAGCGCGATTTTCGGATCGCGCGGCGATCGCTACTTTTGCAAGTATCTCAATATAGTCGGGTACAGTTGTGGAGAGTTCGCCTATCATATATTTTAAGCTTAGCTCTATTAGCTTCACTATTGTTTTCTACAATTTAGTGAATTATATCAATATTTAGCGAGCCTAAATGATTTGTGAATCTGGGATATTGCTGGTTGACGGTTGACGGTTAACGGTTAACTGTCAACTGTTAACCGTTAACCACCACAACGAGCGATTCATGACTCAAATAGAATCGCTATTTATGAAAAATATTAAATGTAGGCGATCGCAGATGAAAATAAAATTTTGCCAGAAGGCTCAAACATTGAAAGCTTGTCTATTATTATCAGTTCTTGGAATTGCGCTCGATGTTTCTAAGATTAGGGCAAATGCTAATACTAATTTATCTGGTAATTTAACTGTAGAAATTAATGGTTTTAGAAATCGTGAAGGGCAAGCTTGCGTCAGTTTGTTTGCCAGCAGTCAAGGTTTTCCCAATAATAGAAAAAATGTCGTACAGCGTCAGTGTCATAAAATAACTTCTGTTCCCCTAACAGTTAATTTTAGGAATCTCAAAGCTGGAAATTACGCTGTTGCCATCATTCACGATACTAATGGAGATGGTACGCTCAACCGTAACGATATAGGAATGCCAATTGAAGGATATGGATTTTCGAGAAATCCAGAAATTCGTACAGCCGCACCTAAATTTAATGATGCCACTGTTTTAATTGCTGGCCCAAATACAAACGTGCAGGTTCAGTTGATCTATCTAGATTAAGACGTTTAAATTTCAGGAACAGATAAGTCACGACAAATTTTCTTTGCCAATCGATTTGGTATTTCGTATATCTTGGTACTGCTTCTA